>TARA_R110002072_G_scaffold12987_2_pt1 | contig 98245 bp, 90 predicted proteins | sample TARA_R110002072 | Tara Oceans TARA_R110002072 (sample SAMEA4397118) | marine metagenome | biome: Polar Biome; feature: [SRF] surface water layer (ENVO:00010504); material: water (ENVO:00002006), including particulate matter (ENVO:01000060) such as... | depth 5 m
CCTTATTCCTGCGTAGGCAGGTTTTTTACGCTACTTAAATCTTTTCAATGTTTCTTTGGTAAATTCAGAAAGTACCAACCTCCCTGAAATCACCGCTCTTTCTGCTAACAAATTATCCCAATCTTCGGTGCCTTGCCACATTACCTTTTTCATTTCTTTCATAGCCTCCGGATTGTACTTACACAAATTCTCTGCAAAAGCCTGAACTGCTTTATCTAATTCTTCAGTAGAGTCAAAAACCTGAGCATACAGGCCTTTATTTTTAGCCCATTCGGCATCATAGAACGAATTCGCATCGATCGCAATTTGAGACATTCCGCTTAAACCAAGCTTGCGTTCAACTGCGGGACCAACCACAAACGGACCAATACCCACATTCAATTCGCTTAACTTAATAGCAGCAAATTTTGTAGCCATACAGTAGTCTGTTGCAGATGCCACACCAACTCCACCCCCAACAGCCTTCCCCTGAATGCGACCAATGATGAACTTCGGACATTTACGCATTGCATTGATCACGTTTGCAAAGCCGCTAAAGAAAACACGACCCGATTCGGGATCATTGATGTTGATTAATTCACTAAAACTGGCTCCTGCACAAAAGGTACGATCACCTCCACTTTTAAGGATTATAACTTTTACGTCGCTATTATTAGCCGCGCTGTTGATCTCATCAACTAATTTTGCAAGAAGATCTCCCGGAAGGCTATTGTGAGCAGGATGAAAAAACTCTATGGTTGATATTCCGTTTTCTATGTTTTGCTTTACGTAAGGACTATTCATATTATTTTAGTTAATTAGACCAAATTGCTCAAAATGATGATTTAAATGTTTTCTTTCGAGCAAATACCACTCGAATCTGTTTAATTCACCAAAGACTACATTTTTTGTTCTTACCTCAGGATTATCCTTAAAAAATTGCAGATATTCTTCTCTGGCTTCTAACATTTTTTTCTTGGCTGTTTCTAGATCTGGATGCTTTAGTTTAGAAATTTCAGATTTCTCCGCAAGCGGAAAATCATACTCTTTTGGCATTGGTTTGTAATTGTATAATGTTTCGTGTGTTTTTTCCAGATATTTTTCAGGAGTAGCAATATCAAAATCCTGAATCTCCCCTGAAGCTATTCTGTATGTATATTCTAAATGCTCGACCATTTGTTGAGGCGTCATAGCCCCCCAGTTGGGTTTTGATTCTGGAGTAAGATGATTCAAAAATTCTTCGATCTTTTCCGAAGTCATTTCAGTAAAAACCGTTTGCTTTTTTTTAACCATGGTCAGGATGGTTGCAATTGCTACTAACTCATCTTCAGTATCGAAAATTTCTACATACCATTTTACAATTCCACTCGGTAATTCGGTTCCTCTCGAATCACGATCAACTTTTTGCTTACATGTTAATCGCACATAAACTGTGTCGTTATGGTAAATTGGACGTAAAAATCTACATTCTTCCAATCCGTAGTTGGCCGCTACCGGTCCCTTATTTGGATACACAAAAAGCCCCGCAGCTGCTGCGATAATAAAATAACCATGAGCTGTTCTCTTTTCAAAAATACTTCCGTCTAGAGAGGTGATATCGGTGTGCGCATAGAAATGATCCCAGGTTAAGTTTCCGAAGTTAATAATATCGGTATCTGTTATAGTTCTATTATGTGTTTTGAGGGACATTCCGGGTTGAATATCTTCCCAATGGTAGGCAAAAGGATGTTTCTCTGCCTCTTTATAATCGGCGTTTGGCTGATAAATTCCTGTTACCTCAGTAAGTGTTGTTGGCGAACCTTGAATGGCACATCGCTGTAAATAGTGTTTTACACCTCGCATTCCGCCCATTTCTTCTCCTCCACCGGCTCTTCCGGGACCGCCATGAATTAAATTTGGAAGCGGAGATCCGTGACCCGTACTCTGTTTTGCACTTTCTCTATTGAGTATTAAAATCCTCCCGTGATGGGATGCCGCATTTACTGTATAATCTTTGGCGATGTTATTATCATTGGTAACAATAGAACTAACCAACGAACCTTTCCCCATTTTAGAAAGTGTGATCGCATCTTCCAAAGTCTTATATGGCATGAGCGTACTAACCGGTCCGAAGGCCTCTGTGACATGAGCTGCTTCGTTTTTTAAAGGATCATCTTCGCGAAGTAAAATAGGCTTTAAGAACGCTCCTTTCTTAGCATCGGCACCAATTGTTTCTACTTCGGAAAGATCTCCGTAAACAAGATCTGCTGTTTGGGTTATTTTGTTAACCTGCTCTATAACAGAGTTGCGCTGCGCATCACTCACCAAAGATCCCATTCTAACTTCTTTTAACCGCGGATCGCCTATAGTTACTTTATCTAGCGCCTTTCCCAGTGAAATCTGCACATCTTCAACCAATTTCTCGGGAACTATTATTCTGCGAATTGCTGTACATTTCTGTCCGCATTTTACAGTCATTTCATTTCTCACTTCCTTGATAAACAGGTCGAATTCGGGGGTACCCGGAACAGCATCTTCTCCTAAAATTGCTGCGTTCAACGAATCTGCTTCCATTGTAAATGGCACCGACTCTTCTATTAGCTGCGGATGGTTTTTAAGCTGCCTTCCTACTTTAGCGGAACCTGTAAAAGTAATGACGTCTTGCGATTGAACCGTGTCTAAAATAGATTTAGCCGTACCGCTAATGAGCTGCAAAGAACCTTCGGGAAGAATCCCTGAAGCGATAATTTCTCTAACCACCGCTTCGGTTAAATAAGCGGTTTGTGGTGCCGGTAGTACTACGGCCGGCATTCCTGCCATCCAATTCACTGCACATTTTTCTAACATTCCCCAAACCGGGAAGTTAAAGGCATTAATGTGTACCGCAACTCCTTCGCGAGGGACCATAATATGATGTGCCATAAAGCGTCCGCCGCGAGAAAGATCTATTGGGTCACCTTCAACGTGATAAGACTGATTTGGAAAGAGTTTCCGAAGAGAAGCATTGGCAAATAGATTCCCAAAACCACCTTCAATATCGATCCAGCTATCAATTTTAGTAGCACCAGTTCTATAACTCAATTCGTAAAAGGCCTGTTTCTTTTTAACTAAGTACATTGCCAATTTCTTAAGCATGTTTCCTCGTTCCTGGAAAGTCATTTTACGCAATGTAGCACCCTTCTCACGGCCGTACTGAAGTATAGCCGGAATATCAAGTCCATTGGTGGTAACACTTGTAAAATGCTCGCCGGTAATAGAATCAAGTACGGGGGCACCATCGCCTTTTCCATCTTGCCAATGACCTTGTATGTAATGTTGTGTTTTCATTTTAAATTATAAATTTAAATCTGAAGAATGATAAATGTACTTTTGAGGCTAATATTTTACATTTTTCAGTTTGTATTTTTTAAGCTCTAATTCTTAAAATTTGTCCGTTAATTTTTCCCTTCACACTTTTCAGATAAGCGTCTGTAACCTTCCGCATTGCTACGGGGGTATTTCCCGGGAAGTAATCTTTATATTTTTCGTATGCATCTTCTACCAGATCTGCTGAGACAACGTTCACTCTAATTCCATTTTTTAATTCTAAAGCGACCGCCATTACAAAGCTCTGGATCGCACCATTTACCATGGCTGCGCTGGTTGTCATATCTACTGGTTCATCGGCAAGGATTCCCGTGGTTAATGTAATGGATCCTCCTTCATTTAAATAATCTCTTCCCAATCTTACCAAATTTACCTGTCCCATCATTTTACTCTTAATACCTATATAGAAATCTTCTTCGGAAAGGTTATCGAATTTATCCCATTTGGCATCTCCCGCCACATTTATAATTGCATCAACCTTCCCCACTTTCTGAAACATTTCAGAAATAGAATTAGAATTGGATATATCTACGGTAACATCGCCCGAAGTTCTACCCGCCACAACGACTTCATGTTTTTCAGAAAAACGCTCGGTAACCGTTTTCCCGATAGTTCCATTTCCTCCTATTATCAATATTCTCATACGTTTACATTTTCAATGATAGCAGCATACCCTTGTCCCACGCCAATACACATTGTAACCAATGCATATTTTTTTCCTTTTTCCTGTAGCTCCAGAGCTGCTGAATAGGCAATTCGCGCACCTGTAACACCTAAAGGATGCCCAATAGCGATGGAGCCTCCATTCGGATTGATCCGTGGATCGTTATCTTTTAATCCCCATTCGCGAATACAGGCCAGAGCTTGTGAAGCGAAGGCTTCATTCAATTCGATGATATCCATATCCTCCATGGTCAATCCCGCTTTTGCGAGAGCTTTATTGGAAGCTTCTACCGGACCAATACCCATGATTCTGGGCTCAACGCCAACAACTGCAGAGCTTACAATTCTTGCTAAAGGTTTTAAGTTGTATTTTTTTACAGCATCTTCAGAAGCGATTATCGTTGCTGCCGCTCCATCGTTCAAGCCAGATGAATTCCCAGCCGTAACGCTTCCTCCCTCTTTTTTAAAAGCACCTCTCAGTTTACCGAGTACTTCTAAGGTAGTGGAAGGCTTTATAAATTCATCGTCCTTAAAAATAATTGGATCTTTTTTTCGCTGCGGAATTTCGACAGGTACAATTTCTTTAGCCAAACGTCCGTTTTTTTGTGCTTCTGAAGCTTTCATCTGACTCCAGTATGCGAATGCATCCTGGTCTTCGCGGGATATATTGTATTTCTCTACCAGGTTTTCGGCAGTATTCCCCATTCCATCGGTACCATACATTTGCTGCATCTTCGGATTCACAAAACGCCAACCGAAACTTGAATCGTACATTTTAGCGTCATTTCCGAAGGCGGAAGAAGGCTTAGCGATTACATAAGGTCCGCGAGTCATATTCTCTACACCCCCGGAGATAAACAGATCGCCGTCACCGGCTTTTATCGCTCTATTGGCATGAATAATTGCCGAGAGTCCGCTGCTGCACAGTCTGTTGACTGTTTCACCGGGAACTGTGAAAGGCAGTCCTGCCAGCAGCAGCGACATACGAGCAACATTGCGGTTATCTTCCCCTGCCTGATTCGCACAGCCCATAATAACATCGTCATAGGCTTCTTTTGGGATACTCGGATTTCTCTTTACTACTTCCGAAATTACCAAAGCTCCAAGATCATCTGTACGAACAGCGCCTAGTGTTCCTTTATAATTTCCTATTGGAGTTCGCACTCCGTCTATGATATATGCTTGTTTCAAATTGAAAATTTTAAATGTAAAATGCAAAAGTTTAAAGTTTTTATTCTTTAATATTCAGCATTTTACGGTTTATATTCCTAACTCAGCGAGTTGTTGTTTTAATGCTTGATGTAAATATAGCAACCAGCTCATTACACTCCTTTTTAATTACTTCGAATGAACTTATCTGACTAACCAGTTTCGAAGCTTCAATAATTTCCAAATTTATCTGAGATTCCCTCAATTCCTTTAAACATATCTTCATTTTATGAATAAAGTCCTTTTTAGATCCTGCACCTTGAGCATCCCCATAGTTTAATGCCGCAGATGTCGTCGATCGGATAAGTTGTTTTGATAGATGTTCTGACGCAAAGTTCTTTTTAAATGCGCCCACCCAAATAATTACATTGGCAGAAAATCTAACTAACCGATCCTGTAGATCGTATTTTACGACACTTTTCACTTTTATATTTTAGATTTTTTGGTTTAACATTTTAAGTCCATTCTTTACTTGTTCTATACACTACACCTTTAAACAAAGCTACTAGTTGGTCACCACGTCTAACTTCAACAATATTGAATCCCAGCTTAGTTTTTTGAACATCTAAAGTTGCTTCGGCTGTTAAATAATCGCCTTCTTCCAAAGCTTCAATATGATTTATGGATGTTTCTATTGACACCGCATACTTTCCGTGTGTATTGGCTGCAAATCCGAAGGCTGTATCGGCCAGAGAATAGCTAATTCCGCCGTGTGCTTTGTTCATGCTATTGAGCATTTCCTTTCTAATTGTCATTGCAACTTTACATCGCCCTATTTCACATTCTAAAATTTCAATCCCCAACCAGCTACTAAAAGCATCTTGCGAGAGCATTTTATGAGGTATTTTAGTTCCTTCCATTTTAGAAAAAAGTTTTATTATCTCTAGTCATTTTCCGAAGCAAGGGCGAACACCGATATCGATCTTCATGGTATTCGTTGTAAAGAGCATCCAGTTTTTCAACGCACCAATCAATTCCTCTGTCATCGGCCCAGGCGAGTAATCCTTTAGGGTAGTTTACTCCTTTTGTCATTGCATTATCAATATCCTCGGCCGAGGCGATATTCCAGAACAGGGCATCTGCTGCTTCATTAATGAGCATTACCAAAACCCTGTCGAATATTCTTTGTAACAATTCATCCGGATGTGATTTCTCACTCACGTTCGAAATGATCTTCCCGCTTTCATCATACTTATAATATCCTCTGCCACTCTTCCGCCCTAAAAATCCGGCTTCGGCGAAGCGTTTTTGTGTGAACGCCGGTTTATATCGAGGATCGTAATAAAAGGCTTCAAAAACTGTCTCCGTAACGGTATAATTAACATCGTTTCCAATAAAATCCATTAACTCAAATGGTCCCATTCTAAAACCACCTTTACTTTTCATTGCCATGTCGATAGTATCGAAATCGGCAATTCCCTCTTCATAAATGCGTAAGGCCTCACCATAAAAAGGCCGAGCCACCCTATTAACAATGAAACCCGGAGTATCTTTAGCAATGGCTACTACTTTACCCCAATGTTTTATAGTCTTAACCGAATTGTTCAAGGTTTCTTCGGAAGTCTGTATCGCCGGAATTACCTCTACAAGTTTCATAAGTGGCGCCGGATTAAAAAAATGAATTCCCACACACCTACCTGGTTCTTCCAATGATGATGCAATAGAAGCAACCGATAACGAAGACGTATTTGAAGCGATTATACATTCTTTCGAAACATAACTTTCCAGTTCCTGAAAAACCTTCTTTTTTATCTCTAAATTTTCAATAATTGCTTCAATTGTGAGCTGAGACTTACCTAATTCTTCTAAGGAATTTACATATGAAATATTACCAACTATTCGCGATTTCTCTGCTTTATCAATACGCCCTTTCTCCACCAATCTATTAAGGATCTTTAAAAGTGCTTTTTCCGCGCGTTCAAGGGCTTCGGCATTAGTATCATATATTTTAACCACACAGCCTGCCGTTGCAGCTACTTGTGCAATTCCGCTCCCCATGGTTCCCGAACCAATTATACCTACATTCTTAATCATTTATTTTCCTTTAAAAACCGGTTTTCTTTTCTCAACAAAGGCATTCACCCCTTCATTATAATCTTCACTTTGTGCTGCTTCTATTTGAAGTTTCGATTCTAGATCTAATTGTGCGTTAAGGTCATTCGTTAATGATTCGTTCAACAAACGCTTAGTCATTCCCAGAGCCTTAGTTGGCATTTTAGCTAAATGCTCGGCAAGGACTTGCGTTTCAGCATTAAAATCTTCGGGAGAAATAACTTTGTAGATCATTCCCAGCTTTTCGGCTTCTTCGGCAGTAACTTTATCTCCTAACATCATTAAGGCAGATGCCTTCTGAAACCCAATTAATCGTGGTAAGAAAAAGGTTCCGGCGCTATCTGGAATCAATCCTATTTTACTGAAAGCCTGTATAAACGAAGCTCTTTCCGAAGCAATCACTATATCGCAAGCTAAGGCGATATTTGCACCCGCTCCCGCAGCAACCCCATTCACGGCAGCAACGATCGGTTTTTCTATAATACGAATCTTTTGTATTATAGGATTGTAATGCTCTTCGAGAATCTTTTTAAACCCCGGATTTAAATCAGGTGTGGTTACCTCCTTTAAGTCTTGTCCGGCACAAAACGCTTTTCCACTTCCGGTAATTACGATACAACGCACTTCGTTGTTATTTTCACAGGCGTCCAATTGGTCTTGAAAAAGCAACGCCATTTCCCTGTTGAAGCTGTTAAATACGTCGGGCCTATTTAATGTTAGGCTCGCGACACCGTTTTGAATTTCTATTGTTATGCTAGTATCCAAATTCTATATTTTTTAAAACCTATCTACCTAGTTCAAGGTCATATTATATTTTTACTTTAAACATTTAAAATAATCAAATGGCTCCAGGCAGTCGTCACATTTAAAAAGTGCTTTACAGGCTGTAGAACCAAACTGACTCACCATATGTGTATTGGTACTGCCGCACTGCGGACATTTAACCAGTTTTTTCTCACCTAGCAACACATCTTTATCATGACTTTCAGAAAGCGGACGCGCTATGCCGTAGGCTTCCATCTTTTGTAAACCGGCTTCCGAGATCCAATCGGTACTCCATGCAGGAGCCAATACCAACTCTATCTCCACCTTTTTTCCAATCTCAGAAAAAGCTTTTTTCAGATCATCACCAATCACATCCATAGCCGGACAACCCGAATAAGTTGGTGTAAGTTTTATGCTTACCACACCATTGTTTTCAACAGCTTCCCTAATTACCCCCAGATCCAGCACCGTTAGTACAGGAATTTCCGGATCAGAAACCGTTTGTAAAACCGGAATAAGGTTTTCCTGGATATTTGGATTTACAATGCTCAACACTTAATGATCAATTGAATTTTTATCACCATTTCATATTGGGAAACGTCTTCTGCATATACTGAAGATCTGCTAAAATATATCCCATATGCTCTGTATGAATTCCGTCCTTGCCACCTTTTGTGAAATATTTATTTTCGGGAACCTCCAGGGTTGCTTCTTTTAATACTTCGGAAACTTTCTCGTAATATTCTTCCTTTAATTCCGAAAGATCAACAGCTACACCTAATTTTGCCATTTCCTTGTCTGATTCAGTCATCTGAAACAATTCGTCTGTAAAACGCCAAAGATCATTGATAGCTTCCTGCATTTTATCATGACTCTCACCGGTTCCATCCCCCAATCTTTTTACCCAATCGCTTGAAAAGCGTTTGTGATAACTCACTTCCTTAATACCTTTTTTAGCTACTGCTGCAAGATTCTCATCTTTACTATTCTGAAGCCTTTCCATTAGCATCAAATGATACACATCAAACAAAAACTGACGTGCCATCACATATCCAAAGTGAGTATTGGGTTGTTCAACAAGCAGTACATTCTTATACTCTCTTTCGAGACGCAAAAAAGCTATGTCATCCTCGGTTTTGTTACCTCCGGCTAGTTTAGCTGCATATTGGTAATAACTGCGTGTCTGACCTATGAGATCAAGCGAGATATTAGTTATTGCAATATCTGTTTCTAAACTTGGACCGTGACCACATAGCTCTCCCAGACGTTGCGCTAGAATAAGAGAATTATCTGCGATCCCGAGGATGTAATTATATAAATCGTGATTTTCTTTCATAAAAAATTTAAATCGAAACCGAAATCGATTTCAAGTTCAACTTCACATTCGTTTACATATGCTTCACCTCGTCCGGAAGATCGTAAAACGTAGGATGACGATACACTTTGTCCTGAGCAGGTTCAAACAGTTCTCCATTATCTTCAGGGTTAGAAGCAGTAATATGCTTACTTTCTACTACCCAAATACTAACTCCTTCGTTCCTGCGGGTGTATACATCCCGTGCGTTTTCCATAGCCATTTCAGCATCGGCTGCGTGAAGACTTCCAAAGTGCCTGTGTTCCAATCCGTTTTTACTTCGAACAAATACTTCCCATAAGGGCCAATTTTTTTTAGACATGATCTAGCTTACTTTTTTAAGATTCTTCTTTTCTTTCTTTTCGGCATATGCCATAGCCGCATCTCGCACCCATTTTCCATTTTCCCAAGCGCTAACGCGGGCATTCATTCTTTCTTTATTGCAAGGCCCGTGACCTTTTACAACCTGCCAGAATTCATCCCAGTCTATTTCGCCAAAATCGTAATGACCGGTTTCCTCATTAAATTTAAGGTCCGGGTCCGGAATGGTGAGTCCGAGCAGATCTGCCTGCGGCACTGTTTGATCTATAAATTGCTGTCTAAGCTCGTCATTGGACTTCCGCTTTAATTTCCATTTCATAGATTGCTCGGTATGCACAGATTCGGCATCGGTTGGCCCTAACATCATTAAACTTGGCCACCACCATCTGTTTAGGGCATCTTGTGCCATCGCCTTCTGTTCTTCTGTTCCATTGCACAAGGTTAACATTATTTCGTAGCCCTGACGCTGATGAAAACTCTCCTCTTTACATACACGCACCATTGCTCTAGCATATGGCCCGAAGGAAGTGTTACAAAGAGGCACCTGATTTATAATTGCTGCTCCGTCTACTAACCATCCAATCGCACCCATGTCTGCCCAAGTAACGGTTGGATAATTAAATATTGAAGAATATTTCGCTTTTCCACTATGCAGTTGTTCGTACAATTCGTCACGGGAAATCCCTAAGGTTTCACATGCCGAGTAGAGGTATAATCCATGTCCGGCTTCATCCTGAACTTTAGCCAGCAACGCAGCCTTTCTTCGTAAAGAAGGAGCTCTGGTGATCCAATTCCCTTCAGGGAGCATCCCCACTATTTCAGAATGAGCATGCTGTGAAATCTGTCGGATGTGTGTTTTTCGATACTTCTCCGGCATCCAATCTTTTGGCTCTATCTTTTCATCGCGCGCAATTCGTGCCTCAAAGATCTCTTCTAGGCTTCGAATCTGCTCGTCGCTGGGTTTTTTCACTTTGTTATTACTCATAATTATATATTTTCGACTTCAAGAATTATTCCTTCAGTTGTTATACATCAAAATCTACTTTCACTTTATCTGAAGTAGGAACTGCCTGACAGCTCAACACAAAATCCTGCGCCACCTCATCTTCCTCTAAAGCGTAATTTATTTTCATTTCCACACTTCCTTCCAAAACCTGACATTTGCAGGTACTGCAAACCCCACCTTTACAAGCAAATGGTAAGTCGGCTCCAGCCCCTAAAGCAGCATCAAGAATATTATCATAATCTTTAGTCATGGTAAACTGAAATTCCTTTCCTCCATCTACAATAGTAATTTCGGTTCCCTCTACATTTTGCTGTGCTAAACGTTCGGCTCTTTTTTTGTCTTCTTCGGAAAGCCCCGTAACAAATAATTCAAAATGCACTAAATCTTTTGGCAGACCTGCATTAACCAAATAATTGCTTACATAGTTTACCATTTCTTCCGGACCGCATAGAAATACCTCGCTCGTATCAGGGATATCGATAAAAGTCCTGGTGAGTATCTGCATTTTCTCATCATCAAAACGTCCGTTGAGAAGTTCAATATCTCGTCGCTCTTTGGTTAAGAAGTAGTAGATTTCGAACCTACCGAAGTAGGTATTTCGAAGTTGCTCCAATTCTTCCTTAAAGATAATGGATTTCGCCGTTCTATTTACATAAAACAACTTACATGTTGCATTAGGTTCGGTCGCTAGATGTGCTTTTATCATTGACATTACAGGCGTAATTCCGCTTCCTGCAGCAAAGAACAAGTAATTTTTGCTCGATTCTGGAGAAACATCTACGCCAAAAGTTCCGCTCGGAGCCATCACTTCAATCTCATCACCGGTTTGCAAAATAGAATTTACATAGGTAGAAAACTTTCCTTCCGGAATCAGTTTTACTGCCACTTTCCACTCGCCTTCGGTCGGACTGGAACACAAACTATACGAGCGTCTTATATCTTCATTATTGATGTCTGCTTTTAAAGTGAGGTGCTGACCTTGTCTAAATGCGAAATCGTTTTTAAGTTCTGAAGGAACATTGAAAGTGATCACCGAACAGTCGTCGGTTTCCTTATATATATCCTTCACTTTTAATTTATGAAATTTAGCCACAGTTTTTTAGTAAAATGAACACAAAACTAACGTTTGTTAGTTGATTTTGCAAGTTAAATTTTGTTAACGATTCCATTGAGAAAAACCTCGACCAGATCTTTCTTTAACACGTTGACATCGAGCTTGCCACGTTTTTGAAACCAGATATATAAAGTTCTTAAGGTTGAGAGTATAGAGAAAAGAATGACTTCCGGGTGCCGGGGTTGTATTTCACCTTCTTTGATCCCTTGTTTTATAATACTTCGGAAGTTTTCTTCGTAATCCTCACGCATTTTTACAAAAGCCTTCAAATCGCCACTTTCCAAATGCATCCAATCGTTGTTGAGGGCAGCTAGACCTTCAGAATAATTGACAGTGATATCAATATGCAGTTCGATAATGCTTTTAATTTTCTCTAATGACGACATTTCACCGGCGATCACAGAATTCATGCCGTTGGTAAACTCGTAAGCTACTTCCAGAATTAGGGTTGAAAGTATTTCCTGTTTCCCTGTAATATGGTTGTAAAGACTCGCTGCTTTTATTCCCATTGCCTGTGCGATATCGCGCATAGAAACGGCGTTGTAACCTTTTTCTTTGAATAGTTGTGAAGCTACAGTAATAATTTCCGTTTTTCGCGAGGTGTTTTTCATGGAGATGCAAGATAATAAATCTAGCGATAGCTTTGCGTTAGGGACCCACTATCTCCGTCTAAGATGGAGATGGTGGGCTTGTTGAGGCAAAGTACCCCGCCGCCGCCTTTAAGCGGACAGGCGTGTACTGCCGAAAGCCCGCCCTTACTCGACATACTTCGTTCAAGGCTACGTAGGGCGAGTAAGGGAACGCCCAAGTTCTAAAGAAACTACAAATAGACAGTGAAAAAGTATTATTTTTGACACTCTATAAAGATTTTTCTCTGTCCGACTTGCCAGACATCTCATCCCGAGAAAGAGACAAATAAGGTGCGGGAATGTTGTTTGCGATAATAAATTAATATGAAACAAAAAATAGAGAGTAACGAGTTACTAGACAGGTTACCACCGCATTTGCAGCAATATATAAAGCCTCAAAATTATGAACAATACACGCCTGTAAATCAGGCGGTGTGGCGTTATGTGATGCGAAAGAATGTGGATTATTTGAGTAAGGTTGCACATGAGAGTTATTTAAGCGGACTAAAAAAAACGGGGATTTCTATTGATGAGATTCCGTCGATGTACGGGATGAACCGTATTTTAAAAGAGATTGGATGGGCTGCGGTTGCGGTTGACGGATTTATCCCACCTAATGCTTTTATGGAGTTTCAGGCGTATAAAGTGCTTGTTATCGCCAGCGATATTCGTCAGTTAGAAAATATTGAATACACTCCGGCTCCGGATATTATTCACGAAGGCGCGGGACATGCTCCTATTATTGCGAGTCCGGATTACGCAGAATATTTACGGCGTTTTGGAGAAGTGGGTGCAAAAGCTATTTCCAGTGCGCATGACATTGAAATGTATGAAGCAGTTCGCGAATTGTCAATTCTGAAAGAGGCAGAAGGGGTAGATCCGGAAAGAATTGCTTCGGCAGAAAGACTTGTGGAAGAGCTTCAGAACAAAAAAGTGGAACCTTCTGAAATATCCTTAATACGAAATTTACATTGGTGGACCGTTGAATACGGGATGGTAGGAACTGTTGAAGATCCAAAAATTTACGGTGCAGGGTTACTCTCCTCTATTGGCGAGAGTACTTGGTGTATGAAAAATGAGGTAAAGAAAATGCCGTATTCCATAGAAGCTGCGTATCAGGATTTCGATATTACCAAACCGCAACCTCAGCTGTATGTCACTCCGGATTTTGCTTATTTACAAGAAGTTTTAGAAGAGTTTGCCAACACGATGGCGTTGCGAAAAGGGGGATGGCGAGGTTTAAACAAGCTCATCAAATCGAAACAGTTGGGAACGATCGAATTGAGCACCGGACTTCAAGTAAGCGGATATTTTACAAGAATGATCCAAAATGAAGATAATGAAGTTGTTTATTTTGAAACAGAGGGAGAAACCGCACTTTCGTATCGCGAAAAGGAGGTGATTGGCCATGGAGTTTCGAGACATACTAATGGTTTTAGGTCACCATTAGGTAAGTTAAAAGGGATTAATTTAGCGATTGAGAATATGGGTCCGAGGGACCTTCAAGCCTATAATTTTTACGACGGAAAACCTATTGCTTTCGAATTTGAAAGTGGTATTACTGTTGAGGGATTAAACGTGACCGGAATGCGGAATTTGGGAGGCGAACTCATGCTAATTCAATTTACAGATTGTACAGTTAGATATAAAGACGAAATATTATTCGCTCCCGAAATGGGCGATTTTGATATGGCGGTGGGGAAAGAAATTGTTTCGGCATTTGCAGGAGCAGCAGATTATTTGTCGTTCGATCTGGTGAATCATGTAAGTAATACCGAAACTATACGAACTAAATTAAGTGATAATGAGTTGCAAATTAATGAAATGTATGGAAGGGTTAGGGAGTTGCGTAGTTCTATAGAAAAACGAACGCCTAGTAAGCGGCTTACAAAGGAAGAAAATACGGATTTGATGAGGATCTTTAAGATGTTGGCAGAAAAATTTCCAACCGATTGGTTGTTGGCACTTGAAATCTATGAATTGACCTTTCAAGAAGAGGTCTTAGCGTATTTAATTGATTTAAAAAGTAGGCGAAAGGAAGTGGGGCATTTAATAGACGACGGACTTCTTTTGATTGAAAAACACAAGGTAGTTGTTGAATAGTATTAATTAAAAAACCTCGATATACGGAGGGAAGTTATGGGAATATTTAGTTTTTTATTCGGAAATAAAACAAAAAAGATTCAAGAATTTATAGATCGCGATGCGGTGATCGTTGATGTCCGCACTAAGGGTGAATACAACAATGGAGCCATTCCCGGATCAAAGAATATACCGTTACAGGTTATTTCATCTAAGGTTTCGGAGATCAAAAAATGGAACAAACCTATTATTTTATGCTGTGCCAGTGGAATGCGAAGCGGAAGTGCTACAGGGATATTAAAAAGTAAAGGGATTGAGGCTATGAATGGTGGCGGTTGGTCGTCATTATACGATAAACTTCAGGATTAACTCAAGTCCTTTTCTCGAACGATTTCTTTTTTCTTAACTTTACGTATCGACTCCCTGTTAAAGAGCTCGATATGTATCACTACAAAGCAAAGATCATTGCGGTGTATGACGGGGATACCGTTACTGCATTGGTCGATCTTGGGTTTCTACACCCTCAGGAAATGAAACTACGTTTATACGGAATTAATACTCCCGAAGTTCGGGGTGAAGAGCGCGAACGCGGTCTCCTTGTACGCGATATTCTAAGGGATATGGTATTAGACAAGGATGTTCAAATTCGTTCTTTTAAGGACAAACAAGGAAAATACGGACGTTACCTCGCTAATATTATGTTGGGAGATTTGGACGTAAATGAGTGGTTGGTTACCAATGGGCATGCAGAACGGTATATGGTTTAAACCCGCCACCCCGCCCTTCGGGCACCCCTCCTAAGCAAGAAGGGGTGGTATTTAAGAATGAACCATTAATGACCCTTTTGGTGCGAGGTCGGGATACAAAAAGGAAGGACTTATAAACAAACTAACCACTTCCCTTCGTACCCCCTCCTGGACCAAATGGGTGGTTTTAATAATCTTATTTAGTATTAATGAACGGAAATCTATAATTTCAATTTTTCAAGGTCTACCTCTTCAGAAATTGGTTCTTCCTGATATTTAAGTGTCCATCCCATAGAATTAGTGAGAATAAAAATTTTCTGTAATTCAGAAATAAGGCGGTTTTGAGCATTTCCAAGCAGTTCTGAGGCCTCGATCTTCTCACGAAGAGAAGCATCAATACGTTTCTTGATCTTATTGTAATCTTCCGCTTCGAACTGATTTAAGTAATCCTGAGAAACATCGTAGTATTCAATATCCGGATTAATAGTTAACTCCGGTTGCGGAAGTGACACCAAAGTCACTGTTTTAGCAGCTTCGTCGATTGTAGTTTCAATCTTACTGAGATCGTAAGACACTGTAGCTTTTGCATTCACGACCACCAATGCCTTTTTACTTGCATCTAGGAAACCCATCAATTTCTCGGTATCCTTGTAAATGAAAACCTGGGCGTAATCCCCTTCAGTCACTACTAATTTGCTAACATTTTTTAATTGTTTCTGAATAAGCGCCGAGCTCTGTTCTAATTGTTCACGTTGATCCTTGTTGTGTTCACAATAACGCAGTCCGAAAACGATTACCAAAGCAATTACAATTCCGAAGAGAATATTACGCATCTTACAATCTTAGTTTTTATAGTTAGAAATATACACAAATTAAAGGTCATATTTCACTACAAACATAACGATTCGGGGAAGTACAAAATACTGTGATGTCGTATTGTATTGATCGTTAAAGCTATCATTATTAAGAAAAGACGTATCTAAAATATTAGTTGCCTGCACGGCAAATTCCCATGGACTCTCACCTTGTCTATAATATAAATCGGCATTAACAAAGGAGTATTTATTCTCAACGGTTTTCGTGTCATTGGTGTAGTTATAGTAATCCCACTCTGCTGTAAAATTAAAATCCTTTAAAAACTGAACATTCAGATTCGCGTAGGGTCTATTGGTAAAGAATGTTTGTTCTAATCCGCCATTATCGTAGTCATTCTGAGTATATCGATATCCTACTTCAAAATTAGGCCAATCTCTAAAGTTTGACTGAACACTGGCACGGTAGCTTTGTGTTAAACTTGTACTTTCCCGAATTTCGGTATTAATAGTGTTAAAAGTATTGCTAAGAGCAACATTCGCATTAAGCGCGAATTGGATTTTCTTGATACGTTTGCTAAACCGCCCAAATACGGAAAGGGTTTCATCCGGATAATTACTATCAATATTAAATGGACTACTTACCTGATTAATACCGGCGATCTCAGAACGGGTCTTAATTGCATCAATTCTACGACTGTAATTAATATTACCGCTCACATTGGTATAATTAAAAAGATTAAAACTGAAATAGGTTAGATTATAGGTATGGGAAAGTGCATTTTCAAGATCCCTGTTTCCTCTAAATAGGCGATTGTAATTATTAAAAACATAGGCTTCAGCAAAATCATTGATATCGGTATAATTTGCCGAAATAGCATAGTTAAAGCGAATATTCTCGCTCTTTTTTAACTCAAGGATCACATTTACATCGGGTAAAACACGCCAATCATTTTGTTCGCTAACACTTCCTAACTGCTCGTTTTTCAGATCGTAATTATGAAGCGTAACCCCGGGGGTTAAAATAAACTTTCCTGTTTTCAACTTATAATGCAATCCGAAAAAGAGATCGGTGAAATTATAAGTCACATCATTGTTAAAATCACTATCGGTAAAGGTATTTGTTTGTCCGTTGTCTAAGATCTGAAAGATCCCGGAATTAAACTTCTGACTGCTCAAAGTACTTCCCAAGGTAAGATTTAAATTACTCACGTTGTTAAGGACGTAGTAGTAATCAACTTTCGCATCAAATTTATTTGAAGTAACATTTTTGTCCTGATTAATACTGTATCGATCCGACTGCTGAAGCGGGTCGAAAATATCTGAATTTGAATCGTTTGGGTCGGTAATGGTAGTAAAAACACCTCGAAACGGTATAGAATCCTGTACTGCACGATAAAATGGATCTTCGTCCTGGTATAAATACTGAGCCTGTGCGGCGAAGATATTCTTATCGTTTAAGGTATAGTAGATATTCGTATTCTGATTTATAGAAAACGGTTTATTTTCTTTTACTTCGGAAATGTCATTCTGTTGTAATCCAACAATAGAAAGGGTTGAAGCGTCTTCTGTTTGTTTGGATGTTTTAACTAAAGCATCGTAATCTAACTGAAAATTAGTATTCGGCTTATAAACACCACTTAATTTAAGCATCGCTAACTGGTTACGTTGATCGCTGGAACTGTTAGTGTTTTCGGTAGCTCTTGTTGTAATAAACTGTCGAATTGAATTGCTTACAATATTAGTTTTGTTATCTGATAGTATTGCAAAGCCACTTAGATCAAGACTTTTATTGAGAGCCCAGCTAAAATTTCCGGCAACGAATTTAGTGTCTATTTCACTTGCGCGATTGTTTTGTGCTACGGCAAAACCAAGGTCACTCTCACTAATGTTAAAATTTGTTCCTCCCCCCCGGTTAAAATTCCTGAAACCTCCCGTAAAATTAAAATAATCTCTCCTCGTAAAGGGTACCTCACCAATATTGTTGAAATCGGTAATTAGGTTGATGCTGTACTTCGGACTGTAATAAAATAGTTTTGGATGTACCAAATAGCGTCCTTCATCTTCGGCAATACCGGCACCCGCCGTAACCTCACCAAACCAAAAGTTCTTCTTCCCTTCTTTCAATTTAATATTAATTGCCACATTGTCCTGATCGTTCCCCAATCCTCGCATCTGATCTACTTCGTTATAATTACGAAGCACTTCAACTTTATCTACCGCGTCTGCCGGGATGTTCTTGGTTGCTAATTTTGAATCCCCATCGAAGAAATCTTTTCCTTCAACCATTACTTTGGTTACGGCTTTCCCCTCAACTTCAATTTCACCATCTTCATTTACCTCAACGCCGGGTAACTTCTTCATCACGTCTCCAAGCTTTCGCTCGTCGCCATTTGTAAACGAATCTGCATTATACACTATGGTATCTCCTTTTACGGTAACCGGCATTTCGTAAACGATTTCTACTCCATCAAGTTCGGCAGCCTGTGAGTTTAACACAAAATCGATATTCATATTCTCCGCATCACCGGGCACATTCAATTCTCGCTCCTTTGTTTCATAGCTTAAGAAACTCGCTCGTAGAATATAGGTTTCATCTTTAGGAAGATCAAGTTGAAAGCGACCTTCGCTATTCGTTATGGCATAGGACTCAATATCGCCGGAGCTCTTAATGGTGGCAATAACATTTGCTAACTCTAATGGAGCACCAATACTATCTTTTATGGTTCCTCTTACTTTTATGCTTTGAGCAGAAAGTGTTACGGTAAATAGCAGGAGCACTGCCAAAAGTGTTTGTTTCATATTTTTTAAAAAAAAGTGGACCCGATAAACTAACCGGAAGTAATATGGAGTTGCGTTACAATTATTATTGTTAATTACCCTCCAAATCTCCCACGGCCACCTCTGCCACCACGATTTCGGAAGTTTTCTCGCATCTCATCAGTCTTTTCCTTAACAATTTTAGTGTATTCTTCTCTTGTTACCTCTTTCCCTTTTGAAGGAGCTTCAATTTTTTCGGCTTCCTTAGGGTTCATAACTATTTTAGAGCACAGCAAGGTGGTTCTATAAACGTTTAATTCTAAGATTAATCCCGGTAATCCTGCATATTCTCCGGGGCCATGTCCCACAGGCACCTGAGGCGTATACCAGGCAGTTACTAAAATTTCCTTCGGAATCTCGATCTGATCCATTGGATCATCGCTCTTGGTACTATCTACTTTCGCTTCCGAATCTTTCTTTTCCTCATCATTGTTTCTATCGCCTCTTGGACCACCTCGTCTTGGTCGAGCCATTCGGTAATCGTTCGGATCTATTTTTTTAATTGCTGTTGCTTTAAAGGCTACATATTGGCCAATTTGTTTTGATTCCTTTTCCAGTTGCCAATCCAGATTTGCTACAGTGTCTGTAACAAGAAATTGCTTTCCGAAGAACTCATTCTCCTCAATCATTGTATTAGTCGATAGATTCTTATACTGTGCTCCGGGAGTAAAACTACTCATCATCATTGCAAATCCGCCGCCTGCTCCTGCTTCCAATTTTTCCTGTTCTTTGTAAATCGATTCGTCTTTGTTGAATGTAAGAATGTATGTTTTTTCCAACATGCTTTTCATTCGTTCTGCGATTTGCTTTTTCATGTCCTCAGACATTTCCCGTCCTCCACCAAAACTATCCATATCGACCGTAGTTTTAGATTCGTAAAAAGCTTGTCCGCTAATATTCTGTGCAAAGGCACTACCCGATATGAGAGCGCATATAATAAACGTGATATATTTGACCATAATTATAGTTTAAAGATATTTGTTAGTAACAAAGTAAATGAATTGTTACAAATTCTTTAGACTATCTCTCGCCGGAAAAGTTTAATTTAATAGTTTAAAGTTAACCTCTAATCTTTATGATCATTTCCCCATCTCCCTTTTTACGATTGGAATCGTGAAAACGCTCCATCATTTCTGCCTGCTTTTTCTCCTGAATTTCCTCATATTCCCTTTGTGTAACCACCTTCCCTCTGCTCGGTATCTCAATTTCAATTCCGTCTTTTGGATTCAGGATGATCTTTGTGCATAATATTGATTGATTCCCATCGTTTACCTCCAGTACTAACCCGGGTAAGCCCCAATAATCTGCAGGACCGTGCCCAAGTGGTATTTGCAGTGTGTACCAGGCAGTGGTGGTTCGGGTTACTTTTTTCTCAACAGGTTCTTTAGCCCCACTTTCGAACATTTTTTCAGTTACCTCTTCTGTAAAAGTAGCTTTGAAACAGGTGTACTCACCAATGTTTTTGGTTTCCTTTTCAAACACCCAGTCACGCTTTTCAAGCTTATCCTTTATTAAAAAAGGTTTGTCCATTATCTCAGATTCACGTACAAAAGACTGAGTTTCGGTATTCTTATAAAGAACATCTGTTAATCCGGAGACTACTATATTGATACCTCCGCTCATTGCCGGCGCGGGTTTATCAAGCGACGGCACTTCTTTATATAATGATTCCTTGTTATTGAATTGCAACGAAAATTCCTTCTGAAATTGCTTAGCAAGCATCACGGCGAGCTGTTTTTGTGTGTCGGCACTAACAGTAGAGCTACTATCTATTTCAGATTTTACATTTCTATGTGTTTTGTAGTAGGCAACGCCTTCGAGATCTTGCGCTAAAGTGTTGCCCAAACAAAGACTAATTAAACAAAGAAAAAAAAGTGATTTCATGGTTGCTCGTTTTAGATTGATGTTCACAAATATGAAAATAAAAATGAGTCTTTAAGGTTAACCAGTGTTAACGTGTGTTAAGCGATTTGCGAAAAACACCAAATAGAGCGTACATTTGAATTATGCAAGAACGTCATTACAAGACTGTTTTATATTTTATTATCGCGGCCATCGCTGTAACTCTGGTCATGCAGGTTTATTGGAATTATAAGAATTTTAAGACCGGCAAACAGCAACTAATCAATGAAGTTCAAATAAGTTTAGACAATGCCGTAGATAATTACTACGCTGCACTTGCCGAAAAAAATCTTATCGGATTCTCGTTAAAAGATGAGAATCTTAAGCAGTTTGAAGCCGAAATGGAAGAAATGATGATTCAAATTGACAAGAAAGGCATCCCTCCAAAACACAAGATGAATGGTGACACCTTAAACACAGAGATGATCTCTATCTTTACAGGCACCGAAACAAACGGATTCGATACTATTTTAAAAAAAATTCAAATTGACCAATCTACAAAGAGTGAAGCCGTCCATATGATGTTAAAACAGGATACGACAGCTTCAAAAACGAATCCGTTATTAAAACTCACTTCGAAGGTGATCTGGGCGATTAAAGAAGACACATTAGATCTAAAAGCACTTGACACCTTAATCAATGAAGAATTGGCACGAAAAAAAATAGCGGTCGATTATGGAATTGTTTTTACCGAAACTAATGGACATAAGCAAAGACTAAACAGCAACATTTCTTCCGAAAGCGCTTTAGTTACAGCGTCGAAATCCAGCTACCTTCCAAAAAACAGTAGTTTACAGTTGTTTTTTACAAATGAAACCTTAACTATCCTCACAAAAAACATTTTTGGTCTGCTCGCCTCATTTTTATTTGTTGGAGCTATCATAGGTTGTCTACTTTACCTACTTAAAATTATCAGGCAACAAAAGCAGTTAGCGGAAGTAAAAAATGACCTCATTAGTAATATTACCCATGAGTTTAAGACGCCTATCGCGACTATAGGAGCTGCTATGGAAGGTATACAGATGTTTAATTCTGAAAATGATCCGGAAAAGAGTTTACGCTATGCTAAAATTTCGAGTGAGCAGGTAGATAAATTGAATGGCATGGTTGAAAAACTATTGGAAACTGCCACATTAGACAGTGAAACACTTTCATTAGATCTGGAAGAAGTAGATTTGGTTACCTTGCTTCAGAAAGCAGCGACGAAAGAAGTATTTGCTTCAGAAGGTAAATCGGTTACTTTCAACCCTTCCGAAGAAACGATACATGCCTGCGTTGATGTGTTTCATTTCGAAAACGCGATAAATAACATAATCGATAATGCCATAAAATACGGAGGGAAAGAAATTTCGGTGTCTATAGTATCGCTGAATAATATAGAAATTAAGATCGTAGATAGTGGCAATTCTCTTTCCGAAGAAAACAAAAAACAGATCTTTGAAAAATTTTATAGAGTTCCTAAGGGAAATACACACGATGTAAAAGGATTTGGAATAGGACTTTACTACACCAAAAAGATCATTGAAAAACACAATGGAACAATTACTGTAGAGGTCGCGGCTGATACTACATTTAAAATAACACTTCCTAATGTCTAGCCAGGTCAAAATACTTTTAGCCGAAGACGAGCCGTCACTGGGACTTATTATAAAAGAAAGTCTGGAGACGAAAAATTTCGAAGTATGTTTTTGCAAAGACGGCTACGAAGCGATGAAGGCATTTCACAAAGAAAAGCCAGCAATTTTAGTTTTGGACGTAATGATGCCTAAAAAAGACGGCTTCACTTTAGCAAAGGAAATTAGAGCATTGGATGCAGAGATCCCAATCATATTTTTGACGGCCAAATCTCAAACCAAAGATGTAGTTGAGGGGTTTAGCCTGGGTGGCAATGATTATTTAAAAAAACCCTTCAGTATGGAAGAGTTGATCGTTAGAATAAACAATTTATTGAAACGTAGAAATAATACGGCACAAGACGAAAAAATCAAAATTGGCAATTATATTTTCGAATTTAAAAAGCAACAACTTCAATTTAGAAACAATGACCCAATTTCGCTAACGCATAGAGAGGCACATTTACTCTTTCATCTTAGTAAAAACAGGAATAACGTATTAGACCGTTCTATGATTCTACAAAAATTATGGAAAAACGACGATTTTTTTAGCGGCCGGAGCATGGATGTCTTTATTACAAAACTCAGGAAGAAACTTGCAATGGATAAGAGTATTCAGATCGTAAATGTACGCGGATTTGGGTATAAGCTTATTTGCTAAATATCTTAGCATGCTTTTTGTATCTTGCATGACATGAGGCACCTCTTTTTCCTTATCTGTTTTTTTCCGTTACTCACAAGCGCTCAAGAAGTTAAAATTGTAGCCAATGTTACCCTTTTAGCAGATCAATTTATTGGGATAGACCCCTACAAGAACATTTATTATGTAAAGGACATGGTGCTGCATAAGCAAGGTTCGGAGGGCAATTATGTTTTTAATGACTTACAACTTGGGCAAATTTCTACCGTTGACATTATCAATCCGTTAAAAGTGGTCGTCTTTTATGAAGACACCAACACAGTGGTATTATTGGATAATAAGCTTAGTGAAATGGAACGGATTAATTTCAACAACCTTCCCGAGTTTATTAACGTTAGTACTGCCACAAATGCCGGAAGCAACCAACTTTGGATCTTTAATATAGACACACAGCAACTTGAGTTATACAATTATCGCGATAATAGAAAGACCACTGTCTCTCAACCATTTTCGGGAAAATTGATCTCACAAGCGAGTAATTTTAATTATTGTTATACGCTTACCGAAAAAAAATTAAGAGTTTTTAATATCTACGGAAGTATTCTTTCTGAAACAGATGCAGAAGGGTTTACAAAAATAGTGCAACACGAAAAAAACCTTGTCGCTCTAAAGCAAAACACCCTCTATCTCATAACCGAAAACACCATTAATCCGTTAAAAATTCCGCTCTCCGAAAACCCAATAAAAGACTTGCAGCTTACCAAGGAATTCCTGTATATTTATGACGGAAATAAATTACACACTTTTTCACTAACCCTACCAAAGCAGTAAGATTTATGCACGTTGCGATTGCAGGAAATATTGGCTCCGGAAAAACTACTTTAACTCGTTTACTGGCAAAACACTACAAATGGAAAGCTCACTATGAAGATGTAGAAGACAATCCGTATTTAGATGATTTTTACAATCAGATGGAGCGTTGGTCCTTCAATCTACAAGTATATTTTTTGAACAGCAGATTCCGTCAGGTTCTCGATATTCGCGAAAGTGGAAAGAATATTATTCAAGATCGCACCATCTACGAAGATGCTTACATTTTTGCTCCTAATTTGCATGCGATGGGTTTAATGACCAATAGAGACTATGAAAATTATCGTTCTCTTTTTGATCTAATGGAAAGTGTGACCAAAGGTCCGGATTTACTTATCTACCTGCGAAGTTCTATCCCAAATCTTGTAAATCAAATTCATAAGCGCGGTCGCGATTATGAAAACTCGATAAGCATCGAATATCTAAGCAGGCTAAATGAACGCTACGAGGCATGGGTTCACGAATATGACAAAGGAAATCTTATTATTTTAGATGTCGATAGCCTGGATTTTGTCGACGATCCTGAACATCTGGGACAGGTAATTAATAAGATTGACGCCGAGCTTCACGGTTTATTTAAACCTTAACATTTTCAAAACACATTCTAAATCTGCTATTGACGTTCTTTGCACTTTAAACAGAACGTTACAGATTATTGTCGCAATTGCGATATGCAGAAAATAACGATGAAACTTAATAATAAATAAAGTAGATACCTGTTTACCCGGATAGCATTATGGCATCACTATATAATACAAAGCAATATCACAGAGATCTTTCCTGGCTTCGATTTAATCATAGGGTACTACAAGAAGCGTCAGATAAGAGGAATCCGTTGTATGAGCGAATTAAGTTCTTAGCCATATTCTCATCAAATCTTGATGAATTTTTTCGCGTTCGCGTTTCAGATATTAGGCAAATAAAGAATGTAGAAAAACCGCTTCGGAAAAAACTTATTACCAAACCAAATAAAGTCCTTAAGGAAATTAAAACCCAGGTTCACCTGCAACAGGAAGAATTTGGAAAGATATTCGGTAACCAGATCATACCTGCTTTAGAACGGGAGGGCATCGTTCTAATTCATTCTAAACAGTTTTCGGCGACTCAGAAAGAAATTGCTAAAAGTTACTATAACGATACGCTTAAAGACAAACTCGAACTTAAAAATTACCGATACGATACTAACGATGATGCTTTTGTAGAAAATGAAGCCTTGTATTTGGCGGGTGTGCTGAACGAAAAAGAGTTTCAGTTAGTCAAGATTCCAACAGACGAAGCACGTTTTTTCGTATTTCCAAAAATGAATGGGAAGCACTACATAACTTTTATCGATGATATTCTAAAATATAATCTTAGACAAACTCCACAAAAGGAAGAAAATGTTCTCTACTACGCATTAAAGATCTCACGAGATGCCGAACTTTACATTGAAGATGAATTTTCCGGTAATTTGAAGGAAAAAATAAAGAATTCGTTACCGAAACGAGAATTGGGTCAGGCGACACGTATCCTGATCGATTCGGAAGCACCTAAAAAACTTCAGGAAATCCTTAAAACAGCTCTCGATGTAACTAATGCAGATATCATTTTAGGAGGTAAATATCATAATTTTAAGGATTTTTTCAACTTCCCGAATCCTACATCTAAAAAGCTTTCGAACGAGAAATTGTCTCCCCTTCCGCACCCGCTACTCAAAAAAGAATCTATTTTCGAAGTGATTGAAGAGAAGGATCAATTAATTCATTATCCGTATCAGTCTTACGAACCTGTAATAAGATTAATTGAAGCTGCAGCAGACGATCCTTTAACAACTCACCTTAAAATTACCATTTATCGATCTGCGAGTGAATCCCGATTAAACGATGCCATTACCAGAGCAGCTAAAAATGGTATTAATGTCACGGTTTTTATTGAGGTAAAAGCGCGATTTGACGAACGAAATAATTTAAAATGGGGCGCTATTTTTGAAAAGCACGGCGCTAAGGTGATTTATAGCTATCCCGATATAAAAGTACATTCTAAAATTTTATATATAGAACGTAAAGGCGATGAAAAGCCACGGCGCTATGCTTATATCGCTACCGGAAATTTTAACGAAAAAACTGCTACGCTTTACACAGATTTCGGGTTAATGACCGCCCATCGTAAAATCACCAAAGAGCTAAACAAAGTCTTTATGGTGTTAGAGCGTACGATCATAGTGCCGAAAACCAAAAGACTGCTAGTTTCTCCTTTTACCACTCGTGTGAAATTCACTGAGATGGTGAATGACGAAATTGAACATGCCCTAAATGGAAATGATGCGTATATTCTCTTAAAGATGAATAGCCTGGAGGATAAAGACATGATCAAGCTCCTCTACAGAGCAAGTAATGCCGGAGTTAAGATCAAGCTACTCATTCGAGGTATTTGTTCGCTCATTCCAGGAATTAAAGGTCAGAGTGAAAACATAACCGTTATTTCGGTTATCGATCGCTTTTTAGAGCATGGACGTGTGTATATTTTTGGAAATAATGGGGATGAAAAAGTTTACATCGGCTCGGCAGATTGGATGACACGAAACCTCAATCACCGCATTGAAGTGGTAACACCAATCTACGACACAGATCATAAAAAAACCATTAAAGATTTACTTAATATTCAACTATCAGATAATGTAAAGGCACGTATCATTGATGCTGATCAGAAAAATGAATATGTGAAAAACTCTAATAAAAAAGTGCAATCGCAATTGGCAACATATGAGTATTTTCAAGAACTCACTTAATAAAGCCATTGGCTCTTGCGTGTTCAATTGCCTGTTCACTGCTTTCTACTAAAAGCGCCGGAGTTGATGTAAAACTTTCAAAAAGGCCTTTTATTCTCAACATTTTCTTCTTGTGTTTTACGCTTCTTAGATATATCGCTAAAATTCTCTTCGGAAAGCTCTCGGCAATTTCAATATAAATATCTGCGTCGTGCTCCCCACTATCACCAATCAGGATAAATTGGTTTTCAGGATACATATTTAAAATATTTACGATCTCTTTTTGCTTTTGAGGTTTTTCTTCGGAATCTTTTTTTCTGAATGGCCTCGGAAAGTCACGAAGTAATATTGGACCCTTAGGGAAATTGTTTTCGGTTAAAAAGTATTCGAGATAACGATAAAGATTCCATGGACTATGACTAACATAGAACACCGGATTGGCCTCTTCTCCCGATCTTCCTCTATGAAGCATATGGTAAAACTCTGAAGCGCCTTCTAAGGGTGCTCTACTTAACGCATTTTTGAAGAAAGTATTGAATACAAGTTTCAGTTTTAAAAACGATGCGACCCCCGTATGTAAGATCGTGTCATCAATATCACTGATTATACCAAAGCTACTATTTGGCTTCGGAATCAAAACTTCGGCCGGAAAACGATTCTCATTGTTTATCACCCTTCCCGGATGAGGTTCGTCATAAGATACTTCGAACTGAAGCCAACCTTCCTCGTTAGTCATTGTTTTCAAGTTTTTAAGGATCTTTTTAAACTTAAAATAACCTTTTGAATTTGTTTCAGTATAAAAAAATGTATTATCGGGTAATTTGATCTTGAGTTTGGTATGTGCCAGCTCATCTGTTTCAAAACGCTTAAACGAATTTTTCAGTAGACTAAAGAGACCCCGTTTGGTAAGGTCAATTTTTTCATCTTCCAGAGCTCTCCCACGTATGTATAGATTATTTGTATTTCCGTAGCTATGGAAAACAATAATCTGAAGGGGGTCTTTTTTAAACAGGTTAATCATTTAAAAATGCCAGGAATTGGGCCACAGCCACATAATTAGTAATCCGGTTGCAATAGAAATTCCGAAAGTAATTGCGATCCATTTGGTAAGTTGCTTTGTTCCCAGGATAGCTGCCATTACTCCTTTGAAAACCAAATTTGACAAAGATGCTAATAAAATTAACCGCCATCCGGTGGAGGTATCCAAACCATCATTTTTCATAAGTTGAGAAAGGGATAAGGTGATGGCATCAACATCTGTTAATCCACTAATTATCGCAACAGCATATAGTGCGTTATTCCCAAATTCTTGTTTTGTAAAAGCCACTGCTAACAGTATTAATCCGTAGAGAAATCCAAATACCAATGCGCTTTTAAATTGCGCAGGGTTACTCGGTTCCGGCATTTCGTCATCATTGTTATCCTTATTAATAGAATAAAACAAGGCAACACTTAAACCCGCCATTATGATAAATTCGGCGATGAGAGGAGTCATGATCTGTGGTAATTTCTCCGGAATTACCACTCCCACTTCTACTAAGACCCGAGCGAGTGCTATCGCAGAAGCGACCAATATAACGAAAGCGGCAATTTTACTAATAGATTTTGCGTCTGCTGTTTTGCGGGAATAACTAACAGTTGTAGCGGTACTACTAATTAAACCGCCTAAGATACCATTTGAAAGAATGCCGACTTTTTTTCCTAAAAACTTATAGATAAAATACCCAATAACGCTTATTCCTACGATAAGTGTGACCATTAACCAGATGTTTCTGGGATTAATAACATCTAAGGGTCCGTAAGTTTCATCGGGAAGAATAGGTAAGATCACTAAGGAAATACCGGCAAAGGTCATAATAGCCGCAAGATCCTTCTCTTCCAGCTTATCGATAAAGCCATGTAATCGTTCTTTTATATGTAGTAGGATCGCCATTGTTCCTCCCACGATCACAGCGATCACCTGATTACCCAGAACCAAGTAGGCACCAATAGCAAACATAAGTAATGCGGCTACTTCGGTGGTCTGACCAATATCCGTCTCGCTAGTTCGTTTAATCTTAATGATATTTGCCATTATTAATAAGGCAGTGACCGCTATTCCGAAGACAGGTAATAAATATGGATTCTCAAAATCACGAGTTAGCAATCCGGCAACCACCCCAAGGAGAGAGATAAGAGTAAAAGTTCTAACTCCAGCCATTTCGTGATCAGACTTTTCTCTTTGCAAGCCGACCAGCATCCCGAGACCGAAGGCTATTCCTAAAGTGATTAAATCGTTGTAATCCATAATACATCTAAGATACCAATATCCACAAAAAAACCCTGCTCATAAGCAGGGTTTTAAAAATAATTTAACGTTCGTTGTAATTTTTAATTCTCAACGACTTCCTCAACTTCCTTAACCATTTTTTGTCCGTTGAGCACCTTTACATCAACATTTTTCAATGCATCTATCTTAGCTTTGACCTCCGCTTCGGTACCGGTAAAAGTTTGAGTATCACTCGTTGTTTCGCCATTCTTTGTTGTTTCGGTAGTTACAACCGCTGTTGTTATGTCACCATCAACAGTCATTTTTACCATAACTTCTCTGCTTACCTCTGCTGCGTCAGCATTTTGTACTTGCTTTGCTTCATTAACATTCAGCACAGTTTCATTCCCATCTTCATCAATAAACATCATTTCTTTGGTCGTGTTTTCGGCATGAGCACCATCACCACTGTGGTTTCCTAAAATTGGAGCAATTACTAAGCCTACCAGACAGGTAAGTTTAATTAAAATGTTCATTGAAGGTCCTGAAGTATCTTTAAATGGATCCCCAACCGTATCTCCGGTAACAGCTGCTTTATGAGCATCACTACCTTTATACGTCATCTCACCATCGATCATCACGCCGGCTTCAAAAGATTTCTTAGCATTATCCCAGGCACCTCCGGCATTATTTTGGAAAATCGCCCACATCACACCACTCACACATACCCCGGCCATATAACCTCCTAGCGCTTCAGCCTTGAAGATCAATCCAATTAGGATAGGTGTAATAATTGTAAGCAAGCCGGGAAGAATCATTTCTTTTAACGCCGCTTTAGTTGAGATATCTACACATTTAGCATATTCGGGAGTTCCGGTTCCTTCCATAATTCCGGGAATTTCACGAAACTGTCTTCGAACCTCTTGTACCATTTCCATAGCAGCCTTTCCAACCGACTTCATTGCCATCGCAGAAAATACGACAGGAATCATACCTCCCACAAAAAGCATAGCCAATACATCGGCTTTAAAAATGTTTATTCCGTCAATTCCGGTAAAAGTTACATAGGCCGCGAATAAAGCTAAAGCTGTTAGTGCTGCAGAAGCGATCGCAAATCCTTTTCCAACTGCTGCCGTAGTATTCCCTACCGAATCTAAAATATCGGTACGTTCACGAACGTGAGGTTCTAATTCACTCATTTCGGCTACTCCTCCGGCATTATCTGCAATCGGGCCAAAGGCATCAATTGCTAATTGCATCGCAGTGGTTGCCATCATAGCTGAAGCTGCCAATGCAACTCCGTAAAAACCTGCCAACTCATACGAACCGTAAATTGCTGCAGCAAAAAGTATTACTGAAGAAAAAGTAGATTTCATACCCACTGCAAGACCGGCAATGATATTAGTTGCAGCACCCGTTGATGAGTTTTTCACAATATCCATAACAGGTTTCTTACCTAAACTAGTAAAATAGGCAGTTACCATAGAGATCAAAGCTCCAACGGCTAAACCAATACATGCAGACCAAAATACATTTATGGAAGCTATTTCCTTATAACCTTCACCAAAGAATTTCATATTCATGGTTTCCGGTAACATATAATCTATTAAGAAGTAACTAGCGATAAGCGTTATTATGATTGCCGCCCAGTTACCGGTATCTAATGCTTTTTGTACCTGTGACTCTTTAGCGTCATTGTTTTTAATATTCACTAAGAACGTACCAATGATCGAAGCCAGAATACCTACACCTGCAATTACAATAGGCAATAGGATTGGCCCCATATTATCGAAACTATCGGTAAATGGCGAAGTAAGCGACATATCTCTTATCACGTAATTCCCCAATACCATTGCCGCAAGGACGGTTGCGACATAAGAACCAAATAGATCGGCACCCATACCGGCTACATCCCCAACATTGTCTCCTACATTATCTGCAATAGTTGCAGGGTTTCGAGGATCATCTTCGGGAATACCTGCTTCAACTTTACCTACTAGATCTGCACCTACATCGGCTGCTTTAGTATAAATTCCTCCACCAACTCTCGCAAAAAGAGCAATAGATTCTGCCCCTAGCGAAAATCCTGCTAGTGCTTCAAGTACGATGGTCATTTCATTGTAGAAGTTGCCATCCTCGGTAATAAACTGACCTACAAAAAACATAAAGAACAGTGTTAATCCTAATACCGCTAATCCGGCAACACCAAGTCCCATTACTGTCCCGCCGCCAAAAGACACTTTAAGCGCCTGAGGCAGGCTGGTTTTAGCAGCTTCAGCAGTACGTGCGTTTGCTTCCGTAGCAATCCGCATCCCAATATTTCCGGCTAATGCTGAGAAAATAGCTCCACAAATAAACGCGGGAACGATCATCCAGCTGGTAGATTCAACTAATGTTGAAACTATAAAGAGCAATACTGCTGCGATCACAGCGAATATTAAAAGTAATCGGTATTCTGCATTTAAGAATGCCAAAGCACCTTCTTTAATGCTTTTAGAAATAAATTGCATTCGCTCACTTCCAGCAGCTTGTTTCTTTACCCAGCTCATCTTGATGAGCATAAATAAAAGACCTAGTACCGAAAGGGCAATTGGGATATAAATAATATACTGTTCCATGTAATTTTCAAGGTTTGGTTAAATTGGGTGCTAAAGTAACAAAAACGCACAAAACAAAAAAGCAATAATCCTTGTGGATTATTGCTTCTTAAACTTTTACAGAGAATAGGTTCTATTTAATACTAACTTCTTCTACCGGCACATCACTTTTCTGGTATCTTTCAATACATTTAGCCACAATTTCCTTTGCTTCGGAAGCATTTCCCCAGCCACCAACATCTACTTTCTTTTCTTCCAGATCTTTGTACACTTGAAAAAAGTGTTCTATCTCTTTAATTAAATGAGGATTTAATTCTGAAAGATCCATCACTGTATTTGCAATAGGATCACTAACAGGTACACAAATAACTTTTTCATCCGGTCCTTTCTCGTCTGCCATATGAAAAACTCCAATGGGTTTCACCTCGATCACACAACCTGGAAAGGTTGGCTCGGTTACAAGCACTAAAACATCTAACGGATCACCATCTAATGCCAGAGTTTCGGGCACAAAACCGTAATCTGCCGGATACATCATGGAAGAAAAGATCATTCGGTCGTATCGAATTTTCTTCAACTCAAAATCGTATTCATATTTGTTTCTGCTTCCTTTTGGTATCTCTACCAACACATCAAAGGTTACAACTTTATCTGCTGTCATTATTTTTACTGTTTTACAATATTCTTATTCTTCAGAAGCGAGTAGTGTTATACCACTACATCATTTTCTCTAAGGGGGTGCAAAAATAGTGAAATTAGTTGATTTAAAATTATAACTTTCAGAAGAAAAAAGGATTAATCGTAACCTCTCAAATAACTTTGTCCTTCCATTAGAATACTGAATTCACTACCATCTCCAATTTGGAAATTCGTCCTAAGCGTTTTATTCGATTCGGCTCTTGGTAAATAAATCTCGAGATGCAGGTGAGGGCCGGTAGATCGGCCAACATTTCCACTGTAAGCGATATGCTGACCAATAGAGACTATATCACCTTTTGCTACTACTGCCCCATCTTTTTTAATATGGGAGTAATTGGCAAAAGTTCCATCATTATGATAAATTAAAATATAGTTATTGTATTTTTCACAGCCTTCATTTTCACAAGCTTTATCATTTTCCTGTACTATCTCCACAACTATTCCACCCCTGGCAGCAAAGATTTCAGTCCCTTCAGGCATATTGAAATCCAAAGCATTAATGCCTTTATGAGTCGTTGAGCCGTTATAGCCCTGCATTACTTTAAAGGAGGATCCCTTTTTATAAGGTAGGTGATATTTGAAAGTGACATCGTATTCCTCCAAATTCGGGTTTCCATAATAGGCTGTATAATTATAGTCGAACTTATAACTTTTTAGCTTGTATTTAATTAGAAGTTCGGCAACATTATTTTTTTCACTATTTCCAGGTAGTATGAAGGTGCTGCTATTTCCTTCCGACGATGTTAAATTAACAAGTTCAAAATCTATGGCTAATGAGATTGGACATGGCTCGGGATTATCTGCATACACAACATACCCATTTGGTGTTTGTTCGAAGTAAACATGGACGTTCGGACTAGAAAGCGCTATTGATGTAACAAAAAAAAGGCAACAGATATATATTATTTTCATACGATTTATTGAATATTAAAAAGTAGAAAAAGCATGTAGTAGAATGGCTGGGCTAGTTCAAATATAGGGAAATTTAAAATTCGAAGCCAAAGATTCCGGTTACTCCAAAACTTCGGGCCCCCGGATTGTCTAAATAATTACCTCGAAAGTTAAAATCAATTCTGAATATTTTAAAAATATTTCCAACACCTACACTCCATTCCCAATAAATATCTTCTGGAGCCTGATAGACTATATTCGACGCATTTAAATCGATGTTTCCTTGCGAAATCTCACCGTAAACAGCTCGAAAACCTATAACCTCTCGTAAATTCAACTTGCGCAATCCGGGTATTCTGGAAAAGATCCTTCCGCCAAAATTGTGTTGTAAATGCAATGATGCATAGGTATCGCTCACGAACTCATAATAATCGAGTTGTGAAAAACTATTGTAGATACTAAAATATGTCTGATTTCCCGGAACCGGGTTCAGTAAGCTTAATGGAACTTCCCCAAAAGTCTTGCCTATCTCAACCGTAGAATACAACCTTCCAATTCCGCCAATGTTCCATGGCTGAGTGTATAAAGCCTGAAGTCGCTCGTAGTCGAAATCACCACCAAGAATATCCTTTAATCCCTTAGTATAACCCAGAAAAAAGTTAGGATATTCACCGCTATTGATCACGGTGCGTTCTACCCCATAGCCTGAAGTCTTTCTTTGAGGAGTATAACTAAAACTCAATTCAATTTCTGGTTGTTTAATTTCACTTCTCACCTCCCCGGTATCTACACCATCTTCAAAAACCTTATAATCTATTTTAAATGTTTCTGTTGCAGACTTGAGCGTTCTGTATGAACCTGTTATCCGGACATTAAAATTTTTACTCGGCTCTACTTCAAACCCGGCGGTACTCAAATTTATTCTGGTAAGTCTATCATTCGCGCCTACCGAAATCAATGATGAGGAAGCCAAACTCCTACCTAAAACATCGGTACTATTGGTTAAACTAGCTCCTGTTTGTTCTACATCTCTTCTATTCCCGCCAAAAACAATGAGCCTGGACCTTCTATCAAGAAGATATTTCCCAGATATACCATACTTAAAACGATTGTCTTTAAATCCGTAGGCTCCAAAACCTTCTAAACGCCACCTGTCATTCTGTGAAAAATACGTTCTTCCACCCAAACGAATTCGCATGCCTTCGGCTTCATTAAATCCGAAGATCGAAAACACCGGACCCACATCAAAATTTCCAACTTCATAATAGCCTGAAGCTAAAACAGCCCCCAGGTTATACAAAGTTTTAAATCTGGGTACGGTCTTTAACGTATCGAGCATTTTATATACTCCTTTTTCGTCTTTACTTAGTTGCTCCAAACGTCGCGTTTCCCAAAAATCATCGGGTCGGTTATACACCTCAAATTTATAGGGATCCACCTGTTCTTTATAAAATTCCTTTGGTTTAGGGATATCGAATGAATAAGAGTCGTACAATGTGGTGCGCTTTCCATAGATACCTTGTGCTTCTTCTTTTTTTCTGAAGCTGAAATCACTCATGAAATAATCCCGCGTAATTAGAAATATAGAGTCATTTAACACATCGAACTCCTGTTCTATGTAGACCTCGCGAACCCAATTCAAATTAGCACTTTTAGACGCCTGAAGGTTAATTTCTTTTATCGCCCAGGTGGTATCATTAACCCAAAAATCACCTTTAAAAGTAAGTTCATTTTTACGTCGGGGGTAGTAAACTATATTGTAACACCATTTATTATCCCTATACGCACTATCTAAAAGCACATAATTATAAACATCGATACCGGTTCTTGACAACGGACTCGTAAAAGCCTTATCAAAAAATTTTAAATAGTTATCGTAAACATCGTATTCACTATACAGATCTTTTAGGTATGCAATAAGAGTGTTGTTATTATCGAAACCTGAATTTTTATTTCCTTCAAGAACTTCCTTTTCCTCATTGAGGATATTATCGCCATAGACCTTGGAGAAAGCTTCATTAATAAAGATCGGTAGATAGGTATTCCCTGTTATTTTGGAAGTATCAGTTTGATCGAAAATAAACTCCATTCCTTTAAAAACACGATTCTTGATTAAAGAACTATCAATGGTATTAAGATCAAACTCTAGTTTTTCGTATTTATCGTAAGAATACTGTTTAAATTTCTTAACTCCGTTTTCGCGTCGGTTTTCCCATATTTTCCGAAGGATATCTATCGCCGGGTTATTCTTTTTAGACTGTTTTCCACTAAAAACTACAACTTCGTCCAGAGAAGACGCCTCTTCCTGCAAAACAACTACCATTTTATAAGTAGTTCGTTGTGCAAGAGTGATCTCCTTCGTGGTATAACCTATAAAAGAAAATTGTACCGTAGCATACGAATTGTCACTTTCAAGATAAAAACGACCTTCCTCGTTCGTGATGGTGCCTTCATTAGAATCTTTAAAGATCACATTTGCGAATGCAATGGGTTCGCCCGTCTCATCCTTCACCTCACCACTTACTTTTGTTTGAGCCACAACAAGCGAGCTCATCATTAAAAGAAGTAAGAGATAATAGTGCTTCATTGATTGTAGTAACGTCAAAAATGGGGTTTTTGTTATTATCACCTCTATTTATTCAAGGGATAACACTTCTTATAATAAACATTATAAATTTAATGGATAATCTTCAAATCCTTATCAAAGAGTTTTAATTCTCTAGAACAAACACACAATTATTTATAAAGTACTTTTTTCACTGCTTTAATTACGTCTTCACTATCCGGAAGCCACTCTTCCAACAATGCCGGCGAATACGGTGCCGGTGTATCTGCGGTATTTATTTTTACTATTGGAGCGTCGAGATAATCGAAAGCCTGACTTTGAACCTGGTACGTAATTTCGGTAGCGATATTTCCAAAAGGCCATGATTCTTCAAGCACGACCAATCGATTTGTTTTTTTAACAGATTCGAGGATAGTATCGTGATCCATTGGACGAATGGTTCGTAGGTCGATAATCTCGCAGTCTATTCCTTCTTTGGAAAGCGCTTCGGCCGCCTTGTATGCCTCTTTAATAATTTTTCCGAAGGAAACAATAGTAACATCCTTACCCTTTCTTTTTATTTCGGCTACCCCTAACGGAATAAGATATTCGCCTTCAGGCACTTCACCTTTATCCCCATACATTTGTTCACTTTCCATAAAAATCACAGGATCGTCATCTCGTATCGCACTCTTAAGTAATCCCTTAGCATCTGCAGGATTACTTGGAACTACAACTTTAAGCCCCGGACAATTGGCATACCAACTCTCAAAAGCTTGCGAGTGTGTTGCGGCTAACTGACCTGCTGAAGCTGTTGGACCACGAAAAACTATGGGACAATTAAATTGTCCGCCACTCATCTGTCTTATTTTAGCAGCATTGTTTATGATCTGGTCAATTCCTACGAGTGAGAAATTAAAAGTCATATACTCAACAATTGGTCTGTTGCCGTTCATTGCAGAACCAATAGCAACTCCGGAGAATCCTAATTCGGAAATGGGCGTATCGATTACTCGTTTCGCACCAAATTCATCTAACATACCTTTACTGGCTTTATAAGCACCGTTGTACTCGGCTACTTCCTCACCCATTAAATAAATTGTATCATCGCGGCGCATTTCTTCACTCATTGCCTCGCAAACGGCTTCTCTAAATTGTATAGTCTTCATAGTTCTTACCGCTATGGCGGATATCGTTTAAGTAATACTCAATTTAACTTTCACCTAAAATCCAATAGCTCTTGGAACAGGAAACACAAAAATAGTATTATTTATAACTGTGGGAATACTTTTTATAAAGTTTTACTGTAAAATATATTATGCATGCATAGTAAAATTCAGAATATATTCTTATCTTCGTAGCCCGAAAAAAATACATTTCAAAATACAATCAACATATGAAAATATTAGTGTGTATAAGCCACGTACCAGACACAACTTCTAAGATTAATTTTACAGACGGAGATACTAAATTTGACACCAATGGGGTGCAATTTGTAATCAATCCTAATGATGAATTTGGGTTAACGCGTGCCATGTGGTTTAAAGAAAAGCAAGGCGCAACTGTTCATGTTGCGAATGTTGGCGGCCCAGAAACAGAGCCTACTCTACGTAAAGCCTTGGCTATTGGTGCAGACGAAGCGATTCGTGTAAATACAGCCGCTACCGATGGTTATTCGGTTGCCAAACAATTGGCTAACGTTATAAAAGAAGGTGGTTACGAATTGGTTATTGCAGGTAGAGAATCTATCGATTATAACGGCGGTATGGTTCCGGGGATGATAGCAAAATTAATAGGAGCAAACTTCGTAAATACTTGTATTAATCTTGAGATTAACGGTGAAAATGCTACAGCAATTCGTGAAATTGATGGAGGTAAAGAAACGTTAAGCACTTCGCTTCCCCTGGTTATTGGTGGACAGAAAGGTCTTGTGGAGGAAAGCGATCTTAGAATTCCTAACATGCGCGGAATTATGCAGGCAAGAAGCAAACCATTAACTGTAAAAGAACCGGTTGATGCTACTTCAGAAACTAATGCAGTAGCATTCGAAAAACCTGCACCCAAAGGTGCTGTAAAATTAGTAGATAACGTAGACGAACTGGTAAATCTACTGCACAACGAAGCAAAAGTGATATAATAATCTCCAAAAAATGGGAAGAGTTGCTATTTGATAACAATAGTTCATCTTCACCAAGTGGAATTTATAATTTGAAAAAACATGGTATTAGTATATACAGAATCTGAAGAAGGAAAATTTAAAAAAATCGCGTTAGAAGCAGTATCCTACGCCAAAGGTATTGCCGATATGATGGGAACCTCAGTTACTGCGGTTTCAGTTAACGGTGGTGACGCATCAGAGTTAGGAAATTATGGTGCAGCAAAAGTGCTGGAAGTTTCTAACGACAAACTCAATAAATTTAATGCAGAAGCTTATGCAGATGTTATAGCACAGGCTGCTAAGAATGAAGCAGCTAATATAGTCGTACTTACATCGAGCGCGAACAGTAAATTCTTGGCACCGTTACTTGCTGTCAATCTGGAGGCAGGATATGTTCCCAATGCAACTCAACTTCCAACCGACACTTCTCCGTTTAAAGTGAAACACAGCGTATTTACAAATAAAGCATTCGCAGAAACCGAAATTAATACAGCAGTTAAAATAGTTGGATTGGCAAAGAATGCCTTCGGATTAAAAGAAAACAGTGCTCTAGCGGCAGCCGAGAGTTTTTCACCGCAACTGGAAGATGGAGATTTCACAGTTGAAGTTGTTTCGGTTGATAAAGCCACAGATAAAGTGACAATAGCCGATGCTGAAATAGTAGTTTCCGGAGGGCGTGGATTGAAAGGTCCTGAAAACTGGGGAATGATCGAAGAATTAGCAGAAGTTCTAGGCGCAGCGACCGCTTGCTCGAAACCGGTTAGCGATATGGGTTGGAGACCTCATAGTGAGCACGTGGGACAAACAGGAAAGCCCGTAGCTTCAAATTTATATATTGCAATAGGTATTAGCGGAGCGATCCAACACTTGGCAGGTATCAACTCTTCAAAGGTGAAAGTTGTAATTAACAACGATGCCGAAGCTCCTTTCTTTAAAGCTGCAGACTACGGAATTGTAGGAGATGCCTTCGAGGTTGTACCTCAGCTTATTGAAAAATTAAAAGCCTTTAAAGCACAGAACGCATAATTTTTTAGTATTTTGTGCCTCAATAAAGGGCTGTTTAAAATAGGTAACGTCCTTCTTTAAACAGCCTTTTTTAATTGAAAAAATGAGCCTCGTTAGATTAAACATAAAAGGAATTTCTTATAGCCAAACTCAAAATGGTGCTTATGCATTAATTTTGAATGAAATTGAAGGTGACCGCAAATTACCTATCGTGATCGGCGCTTTTGAAGCACAATCGATCGCTATCGCTTTAGAAAAAGAAATAAAACCCCCTCGACCGCTAACACACGATTTGTTTAAGAATTTCTCAGACCGTTTCGAAATCGTTGTTAAGCAAGTGATCATACATAAATTAGTTGATGGTGTTTTTTATTCGAGCATCATTTGTGAACGCGATAAAATTGAAGAAATTATTGATGCTCGAACCAGTGATGCGATCGCATTAGCACTGCGTTTTAATGCACCGATTTTTACTTATAAAGCCATTTTAGATAAAGCAGGGATCTATTTAAAATCTGCTCCTAAAAAGAAAAAAGAAGAAATTTCAGACGACGAGGAAGCAGTTATCGAAGAGCTTATTTCAGGCGAAGACAGAGAATCTGTAGCCCCAAAAGGTGCTAATTACAGCAAGTATACTTTAAAAGAATTAAACACCATGTTGGATCAGGCCGTAGCCAACGAAGACTACGAGACTGCTGCAAGAATTAGGGATGAAATTTCTAAAAGATAGTAAATAAGCTAATTAAATTTTTATTTAGCGCTGTTCAAAATGATCCACTTATACATATGAAGAAAATCTTACTTGTTGTTTTTTCTTTAATTTTCTTCGGAAATACCCTTGCACAAACTCTCGAAAAGGAATGGCGATTCTCTTCAATAGAAGATACCGATCAAAAAACCTTATTTGAAGTTGATTCTGATACCGATTATTTTCAGCTTAAAGAAGGTACTTTCAAATATCATTTGAAAGCTAAAGATAATTTAGAAGCCTCCGGCGACTATATCTTTCAGAATAATTTATTGGTCTTATTTTATAACAAACCCAGCGACACAATTAGAAGATATCGCATATCTGAAGTTACCGATAGCACATTGGTGTTTTCAGAAAACAATGTGATTTATAAATTCAACAAACCTGTACAAAACAACAATTTAGTACAAACAGTCACTACTTCCGAAAACGACATTGTACCCTCCCAAGGATTTTCTGTTCATAGTTTATGGCGCGGCGTATTAGGAATGTTCTCTCTAATTTTTATCGCATTTCTGTTTAGTGCGAATAGAAAGGCGATCAATTGGAGAACTGTTGGTATTGGCCTGGCATTTCAACTTGTTATTGCCATTGGAGTCTTAAAGGTGCCTTTTGTTAAGAACATCTTTGAGGCCATAGGAAAAGTCTTTATCAACATACTCGATTTTACCCGAGCAGGAAGTAAGTTTCTATTTGAAGGGCTGGTTGTAGACATGGACACCTTCGGTTTTATTTTTGCTTTTCAGGTATTGCCAACCATCATTTTCTTTTCGGCATTAACTTCAGTTTTATTTTATCTCGGAATTATTCAGAAGGTGGTAAAAGCATTTGGATGGTTACTTTCAAAAGCTTTAAAAATTTCGGGAGCAGAAAGCCTAAGTGTTGCAGGTAATATTTTTTTAGGTCAGACCGAAGCTCCCTTACTTATTAAAGCATACCTGGAAAAGATGAATAAATCTGAAATGCTTTTAGTAATGATCGGCGGTATGGCAACCGTGGCAGGCGCCGTATTGGCAGCTTATATAGGATTTCTAGGTGGTGAAGATCCAGAATTGAGGTTAGTCTTTGCTAAACACTTATTAGCGGCTTCAGTCATGGCAGCGCCCGGTGCAATCGTAATCTCCAAGATCTTATATCCACAAACCGAACAAATAAATACAGATGTAAAGGTTTCTTCAGAAAAAATTGGTTCAAATATCCTTGATGCCATTGCTAATGGTACAACCGAAGGCTTGCGCTTAGCAGTTAATGTGGGTGCCATGCTTTTGGTCTTTGTTGCCTTTATTGCAATGTTTAACGGAATCTTGGGGTGGTTAGGTGAAATAACTACCGTTAACAATTGGGTGGCAGCCAATTCGCCTTACCCAAAACTTTCGCTTGAAGCTGTACTAGGAACTATTTTTGCACCACTAATGTGGCTCATTGGTGTAGCAAAAGAAGATATGATGATGATGGGTCAATTATTAGGTATTAAGCTTGCTGCAAGTGAATTTGTAGGCTATATTCAATTAGCCGACCTAAAAGATGTTTCCAAAGCTACCCATTTAAAGTATGAAAAATCCATTATCATGGCTACTTATATGCTCTGCGGATTCGCAAACTTCGCCTCAATCGGTATCCAGATAGGTGGCATTGGGTCGCTGGCACCCGGACAGCGAAAAGTCCTTTCTAAATTTGGGATGAGAGCCCTGCTTGGAGGAACGATAGCTTCTTTAATTTCTGCAGCGATCGCAGGAATGATTATAGGTTAAATTATATTCGTTTAATCACTGTTTCTGCCCAATTAACAGCTTCAGCAACTGTTTTAAAGTAACAGAAAGATCCATCATAAAGTGACTGTTCATTATACGCTTCCTGTTTTACGGCTTCACTCTCCGAAACTATCGCCAAACCCACCATATAATTTGTGTCAATAGCTTTATAAGCATCGGGGTCTATTGGTGAGGCAAAACTGCGATTAGAAATAAACACATATTTCCTGTTTCCATAATGTCTGCTTGCAAATTCAAGAATCTCTTTAGCCGCTTGGGCCGAGATCCCGTTTGATGATAAATGAAAAACTAAATAGTTTTGATAACATTCCATTATCCCGTGAGGAAATTCATATTTTCGCACCATCATTTCTATGATTGGATTTAATCTTATAAAACTAGCAAAAGTTAATAACTTCTTCACAAACGAATACAAAATTTCTTTAATTCGAGAGAGTCTTTTTTTACTTTTATCGACCAAAATAATTTAGAATGAAGCAATATCACGATCTCCTCAAGCACGTACTTGAGCACGGTGTTAGTAAAGAGGATCGCACCGGTACCGGTACTAAAAGTGTCTTTGGTTATCAAATGCGATTCGATTTGAATGAAGGGTTCCCCATGGTAACCACGAAAAAACTACACCTAAAATCAATAATTCACGAACTGCTTTGGTTTTTAAATGGTGACACCAATGTTAAATACCTTCAGGATAATGGGGTGAGAATTTGGAACGAATGGGCAGACGATAACGGAGATTTAGGTCCAGTATACGGTCACCAATGGCGAAATTGGAACAGTGAAGAAATAGATCAGATTTCAGAAATAATTAAAACCCTGAAAACTAATCCCGATAGCAGAAGAATGCTGGTAAGTGCATGGAACCCCAGTGTAATGCCAAATACAAGTATTCCATTTAGCGAAAATGTCGCGAATGGAAAAGCAGCACTACCTCCTTGTCATGCTTTTTTTCAATTTTATGTAGCCGAAGGAAAACTCTCTTGTCAATTGTATCAGCGAAGCGCCGATATTTTCTTGGGCGTACCTTTCAACATTGCTTCTTATGCCCTGTTTACTATGATGGTAGCACAGGTTTGTGGGTACCAGGCCGGAGAATTTATTCACACCTTTGGTGATGCTCATATTTACAACAATCATATGGAGCAGATCGACCTTCAACTATCCCGTGATCCACGCCCTTTACCTAAAATGTTGCTAAATTCGGAAGTAAAGGATATATTTGGCTTCAAATTTGATGACTTTACTTTAGTCGATTATAATCCGCATCCCCACATCAAAGGTGCGGTAGCCATATAAAAAACCTAAAAATTTATGAAAAAAACCATTTTTATCCTCAGCCTACTAATAAGTACCACACTCTTTGCACAAGAAGAATGGGGTAATGTAAATAAAAATGTAGTTACAATGAAAGAGATCGCACCGGTTTGGCCGGGTTGCGAAAGCAATAGTACCTCGAAAAGAGATGCGTGTTTTGATCAGAAGTTAGCACAACATATTGCTAAGAACTTTAAATATCCTGCTGAAGAATACAAGAAAAATGTACAAGGAAGAGTCGTGGTTGAATTCTATATCAATGAAAAAGGAATGGTAGATATAAAGAAAGTTAGTGGTGGAAGCCCTGGTCTTCAAGCCGAAGCTAAACGAAATATCATGGCTATTCCTAAAATGAAACCAGGAATGATGGGCGGTAAACCACGTGCCATTAAGTACACCGTGCCTTTTAATTTTAAAACAGGGAAATAATTTAGCCTGGAAATTTTAGTCATTTTGTTTTTCTTAACAGGCGTTTAACATGACGTAAACAAAATCAAGTAAATATTATCATTATATTTAAAGTGTCGATACCCAAACGTTTCGACACTTTTTTTATGATTGAAACTCAAAAGCTCGTTTCCTTTTTTTCTGAAACTCGAGCACATACAGAGACCCTATGTAAACCCTTAGAAATTGAAGACTACGTGGTGCAACCCGTAGTCGATATTTCACCTCCAAAGTGGCATTTAGGTCATACCACATGGTTTTTTGAAGAGTTTATTCTGAAAAAATTTAAGCCTAACTACGAAGTTTTTCACGATGATTTTGCGTTTGTTTTTAATAGCTACTACGAATCTGTTGGGAAGCGGGTTGTGCGGAATGACAGGGGAAACCTATCTCGTCCCGGCGTTGCTAAAGTGTACGACTACAGACATTATGTTACGAACGAATTGAAAGACTTTCTCAATACTGAAATACCCCGAGAAATAGAAGAGATAATTTTAATTGGGATCCATCATGAGAAACAGCATCAGGAGTTACTAATTACAGATATTAAATACATCTTAGGGAACAATCCTTTATTACCTAAATACAGCAATAATTTTATTGAAAATCCAAGCCAAAATATTGCACAGCAATGGATCAAAATTGATGAGGGTATTTACGAAATTGGACATGATAACCCTCATTCCTTCTGTTATGATAACGAACTTGGAAGGCACAAGGTCTATTTGCACGACTTCGCAATTTCGAATAAGCTGACTACAAATGCAGAATTTCTTGATTTTATTCAAGTTGGCGGATATCAAGATTTTAACTTTTGGCACGCCGAAGCATGGGATTGGGTTCAACAAAACAATATTTCTCAACCTTTGTATTGGCATCTCATTGATGGAGAATGGCATCAATATACGCTACAGGGACTGCAGAAATTAGACCTGAATGCTCCGGTGACACATATTTCCTATTTTGAAGCCTTCGCTTTTGCTCAATGGAAAGGATGTAGATTACCTACAGAATTTGAATGGGAAGTGTCTCAGGAACAATTTCAATGGGGAGATCGCTGGGAATGGACCGAGAGTGCTTACTTACCTTATCCAGGATATACAAAAGCACCCGGAGCTATTGGCGAGTACAATGGGAAATTCATGGTAAATCAAAAAGTTTTACGGGGAGGATCGGTTGCGACTCCAAATAAACACACTCGTTATACATATCGCAACTTTTTTCAAACTAATCTTCGTTGGCAATTTACCGGAATAAGGCTGGTGAAATAATTACGACTCAAATTATATGGCTATCTCAACAAAACTAACTCTAGACACTTCATTTAAAAAAGAAGTACATAAAGGTCTTTCATGTTACCCAAAATATCTCAGCTCAAAGTATATTTATGATGCTGCCGGCGATAAATTATTTCAGGATATTATGGCGCTACCGGAATACTATCTAACCAATTGTGAGTTAGAAATTCTAACAACCCATACACAGGATATTTCCAATTTATTTAAAGGAAGCGGACAGGGGTTCGATTTGATTGAATTGGGTGCCGGCGACGGAAAAAAAACCAAAATACTGCTCCAATACCTGTCAGAAAATGATTTCAATTTTGTGTATAAACCCATTGATATTAGTCAGAATTCTATCGATAATCTTTCCGAAGCATTAAAAAAAGAAATTCCAAATGTCGTTGTTGAGGGTGAAAAAGGCGAATATTTTGAAGTTTTAGAACGTCTTAAAAGCTATAATACCAGAAAGAAAGTGATCATGGTTTTAGGCTCGAACATTGGCAACCTGCTACATGATCACGCAATCCAGTTTCTTACAAAATTGAAAGATACAATGCATAAGGACGATCTCCTTTTTATGGGTTTTGATCAGAAAAAAGATCCACAAACGATCTTAAATGCATACAATGACGAGAGTGGCGTTACCGCTGCTTTTAATAAAAATCTTTTGGTGAGAATTAATAGAGAATTGAGAGGTAATTTTGATCCTTCACTTTTCAAACACTGGGAAGTTTACAACCCCGAAAGTGGTACCGCAAAAAGTTATTTGGTTGCTACCCAAGCAAATGAAGTTTACATTGAAGACCTAGATCTTAGTATCTCTTTTGAGCCATGGGAAACGATTCATACTGAAATATCTCAAAAATACGATGATAAGATCGTACAATGGCTAGCTAAAGAATCGGGACTGAGAATTGAAACATCCTTTTCAGATACGAGAGAATTTTACAAGAATTACGTTTTTCGAATAGAAAATCTTTAATTTTATAAAATTCAAAATACTATAAATTATGAAGTATCTCTCGTTAATATTGTTGGTTTTGGGAATTGCAGGATGCGACAGTCCGTTAAAAGTTGAAGGACAACTTCCTCCGGACAATGATTGGAATAAGCGTATTGCCATGATCAAGACTCCGGATAGTCTATTAACAAAAGGAAGCACATACCTACCCGTTTATTCCGAAATCTATCAGAGAAACAAGAATTTTACGTTCAACTTAACGGCAACAGTTAGTATTAGAAACATAAGTTTAACCGATACCCTTTTTCTTTATAAAGCAGATTATTACGACACTCATGGTAAATTAATTAAGCAACACCTTAAGGATCCGGTATATGTTTATCCTATGGAAACCTTAGAAATTGTTGTGAACGAAAATGACCAGGCCGGCGGGAGTGGCGCTAACTTTATATTCGATTGGGGCGTTAAAAGAGATAAGCTGACACCTTTCTTTGAAGCCGTAATGATCTCCACATCAGGACAACAGGGCATATCGTTTACAACACACGGCATCAGAAAAAAATAAAAAAAGATGAAAGCTATTTGGAATGATACTATTATTGCAGAGAGCAATGACACAGTCGTAATTGAAAACAACCATTACTTCCCTCCTAATTCTATAAAACAAGAATTTTTTAAGGAGAGTAATACGCATACTAATTGTCCATGGAAAGGTGAGGCATCTTATTTCACCTTAGAGGTAAACAACGAAACGAACCAGGATGCTGCCTGGTATTACCCAAAAACTTCGTATGCTGCTAAGCCCATTGAAGGATACGTGGCATTTTGGAAGGGTGTTGAGGTTATCGAATAAGGTATATTAAAAACAACTTAATAGTTTCTCTAGGTCAGATTCATTGTTGTAGTAATGAAAACTTACTCTAATCCCGTTACCTCGTTGGGAACAGATTATCCCGTTGTCTTTTAACTTCTGATATTGTTGAGAATCCCCTTTTAGATTAAAAATGTTTGAGTGTTCGGCGCGGTTTGCTACTGTTTTATCTAAAAGACCTTCTTCCGAAAAACGTAATTTTGCAAGATTTGACAGCTTTTTTATTTCTTCGGAAACACGCTCCATTCCTAATTGTTCAAAATTCAAAATTGATTGTTCCAGACTGCCGTAATTTAGCGTATCCTGATGTCCGGGTTCGAAGCGTTTAATAAACTCGATCTCATCTCTTTTACTAAATGCGGCTTCGGCCGAATTAAACCCGATCGTTTTAGGAATAATCTTATTATGCACTTCAGATTTTATCATTAAAAGTCCGTTGCCATAACCGGAAAGCATCCATTTATACGTGCTAGCGCCAAGAATATCTATCGCACTTTCAGAAAAATTAAAGTTAGTAGTGCCTAAAAACTGGGTTCCATCTGCTACCAGCAATAATTCCGGATGATAAGCCTTTAACTGATTTAAAAACTCGAAGTCTATTTTAATTCCGGAGGTATATTGAACAATACTAAATGCGAAGACATCGGGTTGATTCTCTGTGATCGCCTGATTTATGTTGTCCTCTAAATTTTCATCTACTTTCGCATAGCAAACTTCGAAATCACGATTCTCGACAGCCCAATTAACCGAAGGATAGTCCTTTTCCAGCAATAAAATCTTTGCACCCTTCGGAAACCCATCCATTAGCGTATTCATTCCAAAGGAAAAATTAGGAATTAACGCCACTTCATTTTCCGAAGCATTAAAAAAACGACAAACCGAGTTGCGAATAATTTTTAAATGTTCCCTATGCTTGTCCCTAAAAACACTTCCCCCTTCTAATAAATTCATATCATGCTGTCGTCGCCAATCGACCAAAGATTGGGATAACAATCCACAAGACGCAGTATTTAGGTAGGTGTACTTTTGTAAAACCGGGAATTCTTTTTTAAAATCTTTCATAAGTTTTTATACGATGCGACAAAAATTAGGTAAATTTACTAGTGTGTTAAATGTAACCAACTATGTTTTCAAAAACCAATAAAAACGAGAGAATCGATTCGGAGCAACGAGAACAATACGAATATGCACGAGCTCGAATAAAACAGAAGAAACGTTTGATGCAACATTTCATCGTTTTTTTAGTGGGTTCAATTTTATTGATCGTTATAAATCCAATATTAGGCTATGGCAACGAATTCTTTATTAAAGATTGGTTTGTATGGGCCATATTGATTTGGGCATTTCTGTTTTTAATTCACCTTTTCAATGTGCTTGTAATGAATACATTTATGGGAAAAGAATGGGAGGTACGTCAGTTGGAAATTCTTAAAGCCAAACAAGAAAAACGCATTGCCGAATTAAACAGGCAAGCTACTAAAGAGGTGACAACTGCCGAAGTAGCTAAAAAAAAAGCCAACGATCAACTACCTCCGGAACAGCTATGATCACAATGATTGCCGCCGCCGGCGAAAACAACGAATTAGGTCGTGACAATGAATTGGTTTGGCACTTGCCCGATGATTTTAAGCGCTTTAAGCAGCTCACCACAGGGCATCATATCATCATGGGGCGCAAAACCTTTGAGTCCTTTCCAAAGCTCTTACCCAACCGAACACATATTGTTATTACCAGAAATAAGAATTATCATCAACGTGGTGTGATTATAGTTCATTCTATGGAGGAAGCTCTAAATCAAGCAGGTAATGATGCACAACCTTTTATCATTGGCGGAGGTGAAATTTATAAAATTGGGTTAGAATTTGCCACTAAGATAGAACTAACTCGTGTTCATGGCACCTTTGATGCCGATGCATATTTCCCGGAGATCCCTCAAGACTCCTGGAAATTAATTTCTTCGGAAGAACACGAAAGAGACGAAAGACATGCTTATTCCTTTACCTATGAAACCTGGGTAAAATGATAAAATATCAATGAATTCCGTTGTCAAGGCTATAGCAAATGAAAATGAGCTCGATCTGGTTGCCGTAAGTCGACTTTCGGGGGGAGATATTAACGAGGTATTTTTATTGAATTGTTCTTCGGAAATCTATGTGGTAAAGATAAACAGCGCTTCACAATTCCCAATGATGTTTGAAACTGAAGCAAAAGGCTTAGAACTTTTGAAAGCTTCTGAAACCTTTACAGTCCCGGATGTTGTTGCTACTGGTGTCACTAATAACGAGGCATATTTACTACTTGAATACATTAAAACCGGACAACCTTCAACTAATTTTTGGTTAGATTTCGCCACCAATCTGGCAAATTTGCATCAAAAAACCAGGAGTTCTTTCGGACTAGATCATTCAAATTACATTGGAAGTCTGCCTCAATACAATTTTGACGAAACAACGGCAGCTGGTTTTTTTATTCAGCAACGTCTCGAACCTCAATTCAAAATGGCAAGTGACAGGGGCTATAAGTTTTCAAGTATAAATATTTTTTATAAAAATATTTCAGAAGAAATTCCAAATGAACCTCCTTCCTTAATTCATGGCGATCTTTGGAATGGCAACTATTTAGTTTCCGAAGCAGGAAAACCTGTACTTATTGATCCGGCGGCAGCCTTTGCCCCACGGGAGATGGATATTGCGATGATGCATCTTTTTGGAGGGTTTTCTACAACTCTTTTTCAAGCTTATCAAGAAATACATCCCATGGAAAAGAATTGGGAAGATCGAATTTCTCTTTGGCAATTGTATTACTTGTTAGTGCATTTAAATTTATTTGGCTCAGGCTACTTGAAACAAGTAGAAGCAATTCTCGCAAAATACCGTTAGACCTTAACAAAACTTTCTGTATTGTTTAATAAAGCGTTGGCTGTAAAAGTTTCTGTCACCCCGTATCTTTAAAATAAAAACTATGAGTACAAAGAATCTATACAGTGACGAAGCGAAAAAAAAATTGAAGGATATCGTTGAGGATATCAGTTATACTATGATGGTAACCGATCTTGGGAATCTCCCCTTGTCGGCTATCCCAATGGATACTAAAAAAGTGGATGAAAATGGTGATATTTGGTTTTTAAGTGGTGCCGATAGTGATCACAACTCCGATATTTTAAAAAATGGTGCCACGCAATTATTGTATAGTGGTCCGGGAGATAAGAAATTCCTCAGTGTTTATGGCAATGCAACAATTGTCGCCGATGATGAAATTATTGCAGACATTTACGAAAAGACAGATAATGCATACTTAAATGGGCCGGATGACCCAAATACCACGGCAATACGATTTACGCCTAAGGAAGCCGTGTATTGGGATAGTGACGAAAACACACTGAAGGTTTTATTTAAACTAGCCAAAGCGTCGGTTACGGGAGAAAACCAAGATATTGGAACCATGGGATCTTTGAAAATGTAGATTGACAAGCATTAAAATCGGTTGATAAATTCCTCTTTCTGAAGCTTCGGAAAGGGGATTATTTATTATATTTTTGTTGCGACACTAATCAGTTGGGCCTTTAACTAAAGGTTTACGAAATTAATTAAAAAAAATGAAAGCATATATATTTCCCGGACAGGGAGCACAATTCTCAGGAATGGGTAAAGACCTATATGATTCTTCTCCTAAGGCAAAAGAACTATTTCATCAGGCAAATGAAATCTTAGGTTTTGATATAACCAGGATCATGTTTGAAGGGACCGCAGATGAGTTAAAAGAAACTAAGGTAACTCAGCCGGCGATCTTTCTACATTCTACGATTCTCGCCGAAGTATTGGGAGATCAATTTAAACCGGATATGGTAGCAGGCCACTCCTTAGGTGAAATTTCTGCCTTAGTTGCGAACAGAACTTTAGCCTTTAGTGATGGCTTACAATTAGTTTATAAGCGAGCTCTTGCCATGCAAAAGGCTTGCGAATTAACTCCGTCAACAATGGCAGCGGTACTAGGGTTGGAAGATCATTTGGTAGAGGCCATTTGTGCAGACACTCCGGGAATTGTGGTGGCTGCAAATTATAATTGTCCGGGGCAACTTGTAATTTCGGGCGATGTTGATGCTGTTGGAAAGGCATGCGAATCACTGAAAGAAGCCGGAGCAAGACGTGCTTTAATATTACCTGTTGGTGGCGCATTTCACAGTCCGTTAATGGAACCGGCTCGAGAAGAATTAGCGGCTGCCATAGAAAGCACTGTATTTACTGAGCCTGCCTGTCCTATTTATCAAAACGTAAGCACTTTTGCTGTTACAGACCCTGCAGAGATAAAGAAGAACTTAATGTTTCAGCTTACGGCACCTGTAAAATGGACTCAAAGCATTCAGAATATGATCGCCGATGGCGCTACTGAATTTATAGAAGTGGGACCCGGTAATGTTTTACAGGGCTTAGTGAAGAAGATAAATAGAGATGCACAAACTTCGAAAGCAGAAATATAAGAACATTTAATGCTGTTGTAAAATAAAAAAGCCCTCAAATGAGGGCTTTTTTATTATGCGCTTAACCTGCATTCTTCACAATCTTTAATTTCTCCGTAATAGGTTTCACGGTACTTGTGAAGAGTTTTAAAGGGTATATTTAAAAACGTCTTTCGAATATAAACCACCTTTGCAGTTAACATTCCCATTTCTTGGGTAAAACGTTTCTCTTTCTTTGTTCTTCGTTTAATTTTTATCAGTTTCATCACCATTCTGTTTAGGCTGCAAAGAAACAGGTCTGAATGCTAAACATCTAAGAATAAGCGTTAAACCTTCGTTAAACCCATGTTAATTCTTGTAGATCACACCATCCTTCATGACGAATACAACATTTTCGAGAGTATTTATATTTACGGTAGGGTCTTCATCTACGGCAACTATATCTGCTAAAAAACCTGCGGCTAGTTGTCCGAGTTCATTCTCCATATCTAAAATCTTTGCATTGGTAAGGGTTGCAGATTTAATCGCAAACATTGGGGACCATCCTGTTTCTACCATATATCCAAATTCTTTGGCATTTTCGCCATGTGGAAAAACACCGGCATCTGTACCAAAAGCGATGTTCACACCTTCTTTTTGCACCATCTCAAAGGTTTTCTTCAGTTCGGCTGCGATCATTTCAATTTTAGGGAGAATTATCGCCGGATAATAATTTGGGACCTTCGCTTTATCGGCCACATAACGTCCTGCAGATAGTGTTGGAACCAGGTAGGTACCGTGTTCTTTCATTAAAAGCGCTGTATTTCGTTTCATCAATGATCCGTGCTCAATGGTAGTGACTCCTGCTTTTATGGCACGTTGCATTCCCTCATCGCCATGAGCATGAGCCGCAACATGCATTCCATATTCTTTTGCAGTTTTTACTATTTCATCTACTTCTTCTTGACTAAATTGAGCATTCTGACCATTTTTGCTTACGCTAAGCACACCTCCGGTGGCAGTGATCTTGATACAATCTGCACCATTCTTATATCGTTGTCTAACCGCTTTTCTAGCTTCTTCGGGACTATTAATTACTCCTTCGGCAGGACCGGGATCCCCCATCAAACTTTTTTTACGCCCGTTTGTTGGATCGGCATGCCCTCCCGTTGTTGCAATGGCTTTTTCGGCGGTAAAAATTCTTGGGCCTGGCACTTTACGCTTTTTAATCCCTTCCCTAAGAGCTACATTTACTCCACTCCCACCCAGATCACGCACCGTGGTAAAACCAGCCATGAGCGTTCTATTCGCAATTTCGGCTGCATTAAAAGCCACATCGGCATCGTTAAGGGTAAAAGTTTCTAAATATCTGGTAGGACTAGTCTCTCCTTCTATATGTACATGCATATCGATTAAACCGGGAAGCACCGTCTTAGATCTTAGATCGACTATAGTATCATCTTGATTTTTTCCTTCATAAAAGCCATCATCAATTCTTATAATTTTATTTTCTGAAACAACAACAGTCTTATTTAATAGTACCTTTCCGTTCTTAGTGTCGATAATCTTTCCGCATTGTAAATAAATATCCTGGGCGCTACTTCCGAAGGAAAAAAGAATGAGTATTAATAGTACTGAGTGTTTCATGATCTTATGTTTTAAATTATTGTAGTTCTCTTACTCTTTTCTCCCATTTCCATGCCGACAACAGAGCCTCTTCCATGGTTTTTTCGGCTTTCCAGCCTAATACATTATTTGCCTTACGGGTATCTGCATAGACTGCAACCACATCACCTGGGCGCCTATCTACGATCTTATAATTGAGTTTCTGATTGGTAACTTTTTCGAAAGCATTTACAACTTCTAATACCGAGCAGCCTCGTCCCGTGCCTATATTAAAAATTTCGGTATTAGATTCATTTTTAGAATCAATAAGTCTCTGAAGCGCTATTACATGAGCCTTTGCGAGATCTACAACGTGAATATAATCACGAATACAACTACCGTCTTCAGTTTCATAATCATCTCCAAAAACGGAAAGTTCATCCCTTACTCCGGCAGCTGTTTGTGTTATAAAAGGAACCAAATTTTGTGGAACTCCAACAGGCAGCTCGCCTATTTCGGCAGAGTGATGAGCCCCAATAGGATTGAAATAACGCAACGCTATGGCTTTTATATTCGAAACATTACAAACATCCCGAATGATCTCCTCACTTATCTGTTTGGTATTTCCATAAGGGGAAGCAGCTACCTTAATAGGTGCTTCCTCAGTTATAGGTAAGGTATCAGGTTCCCCATAAACTGTACATGATGAACTAAAAATAAAATTGTCGATCTTTCTGTTTTTGCATTCCTGAAGTAAGTAAACCAGTGTATTTATATTATTTTCATAGTACAAAAGAGGCTTTTCAACACTTTCTCCCACGGCCTTGCTGGCAGCAAAATGAATAACTCCCGAAATATCTTCATACTTCTCGAAGAAGGCAGCAACATCTTGTTTTACTCTTAGGTCTAACCGCTCAAATTTAGGCGGAACTGAAGTAATATTGGTGATCTTAGTTAAAACACCTATCGAACTGTTCAATAAATTATCAACTATAATGACCTCATAACCTGAATTTTGCAATTCAACAACCGTATGGGAACCTATGTAACCTAAACCCCCTGTAACAAGTATCTTTTTCATAATTAATTAAGATAATCACGATTGTTATTTAGTAACGAAATCAATTACCTTTTCTGTTATAAATTCAATTTGTTCGTCGTCCAATTCGGTATGCATGGGTAAAGAAATAACTTCTTTGACCAATTGATTGGTCACTTTAAAATCTTTTTCATTATATCTCTCGTCACGATAAGCCTTTTGCAAATGCAAAGGAATTGGATAATAGACTCCGCATGGAATCCCATTTTCATTTAAATACCTGACCAATGCATCTCTATCCGAATTTAAAATTCTAAGTGTATATTGATGAAAAACATGACAATCGCAAGTATCACATATTGATTTTCCCGCATCACAAAACCCGGTAGGCGTTATTATATCGGGAATGTCTGCAAAAGCTTTTGTGTACTTTCGCGCAGCATTTCTTCTAGCATCATTATACGCATCTAAATTTGGCAATTTCGCTCGTAAAACAGTGGCTTGAATAGAATCTAGCCTCGAGTTAACGCCCACCACATCGTGATGATATCTCTCGTACATCCCGTGATTTACTATACCTCGTATGGTATGAGCAAGTTCATCGTCATTGGTAAAAATTGCACCCCCGTCACCGTAACATCCTAAATTTTTTGAAGGAAAGAAAGAAGTTGACGAAACATGACCTATCGCACCGGTTTTTTTCTTAGTACCATCTTTAAACGTATAATTGGCTCCAATTCCCTGAGCATTGTCTTCTATTACATAGAGATCATGCTTTTTAGCAAGATCCATAATCTCCTCCATATTAGCCGCCAGACCAAACAAATGTACAGGAACAATCGCTTTAGTTTTTGGGGTAATAGCTCTTTCTATAGCAGCTACATCTATATTAAAATTGATTGGATCTACATCTACCAACACAGGAGTTAATTGTAATAGAGCGATCACTTCTACAGTAGCCGCAAAGGTGAAATCGGCTGTAATCACCTCATCTCCGGGTTGTAGTCCCAATCCCATCATTGCAATTTGCAAGGCATCGGTTCCATTGGCACATGGAATAACATGTTTTACATTTAAGTAGTCTTCCAATTCCTTTTGAAATTGATGAACTTCCGGTCCGTTGATAAACGCTGTGGATTCTATTACTTCAATTACCGAGGAATTGATCCTATCCTTAATATGTTCGTATTGGCCTTTTAGATCGACCATTTGAATTTTTCGCATAAAATGTCTTGAAAATTGTTAATATGGTAGCGTAAATTTACGAAAAATAGAAGACGGCAGACAACGTAATTTGATCATTCCTAAATTGTAGAAAGAAATAGCACCATTCCTACCATAAAAATTATCGAATTATAAAAGTGGAGTTGAAATTTGGTATTTTAGCAACTTATGCGAATTCTGTATTCCATTTTAACCTACATCGCTTCAATTGTTCTATGGATAGGACAGTTCTTTAGCTTGAAACTAAGGAATTTTGTCCAGGGTAGAAAGACGGTCTATTCACAGTTGCGTGCTGCGTTGCCCGGTAACGATAAAACAGTTTGGTTTCATTGTGCTTCATTGGGTGAATTTGAACAGGGCTTTCCTATTATGGAAGCCTTCAAAAAAATGCTTCCTGATTATAATATTGTGGTTTCCTTTTTCTCACCGTCCGGATTTGAGGTAAAGAAGAATTCCCCAATTGCCAACACAGTAGTCTATTTACCTCTGGACACCCCAAGTAACGCTACTAAGTTTATAAATATCCTAAATCCGTCACTTGCAATCTTCGTAAAATATGAATTCTGGCCAAACTATTTATTCGAGCTGGATAAGCGCAAAATACCGGTATTGTTGGTTTCAGGCCTGTTTAGGAAGCAACAGATTTTTTTTAAGCCTGCTGGTAGTTTTATGAGAAAGGCGCTAAAGACTATTGATCACTTTTTTGTACAGAATACTTCTTCGGAAGAACTACTAAAAAGTATCCAGATAGAAAATGTCACTTTAAGTGGAGACACCAGATTTGACAGAGTCTCTCATCAAATAGAACAAGACAATACCATCAACGAAATTGAAGAGTTTAAAGGAAATTCCTTATGTGTAGTCTGCGGAAGCACATGGCCTGAAGATGACGCCGTCTTACTCGATTTTATAAATATGTCTTCAAAAAATATAAAATTCGTTATTGCACCGCATAAAATTGAAAGATCGAAAATTGAAGCTCTCAGGAATAATTTGACAAAGAGATCTGTGTTGTTTTCTGAAATCTCTTCCGAAGAAAATCTAAAAAGCTCTAATATTTTAATCATTGATAATGTAGGGATGCTCTCAAAAATATATAGCTATGCCGATATTGCTTATGTTGGAGGCGCTATGGGAACTACAGGACTCCATAACATTTTAGAGCCGGCTACCTTTGGTATTCCCATAATTATTGGCAAAAACTACAGTTCGTTTCCTGAAGCCATCCGACTCCGGAAAATAGCAGGTTTGTTTTCTGTTTCTAACAAAATGGAATGCACAGAAATACTTACAAAACTCACAGAAAACCATTCGTTTAGACAAAAGACCGGAATGATATGTGAACATTTCGTAAACAGTAATACCGGTGCTACAAAAAAGATCTTAGAACATATTTCAGACTTACACAAGAACGGGGCTATTTAAAGAGGTGAATCTGTCAAATTCGTATTTTATTAAAACTTTAATAAAACTTTACGAAATACAAATGTTAATAATCGTATGTTTGTTCAATAATTTAACACATATATTATTAATATGAAAAATTTAGCATTTATTGCTTTAGCATCTTTACTAATCGGGACGACCTTTACTTCTTGCCGTGACAATAAAGAAAAGTCGGAAAAAGAAGAAATCATTCAGGAAATGAAAGATGAAGGCGCAGAAGTTAAAATTAAAGAAGATGATAGCGATGTAAAAATCAAAATGGAGACCGACAATAAAGAAGTTAAAATTAAAGAGGATGATGGTGATACTAAAATCAAAATTGATAACGACAACTAATTCATAATTTACCCTCTATTCTAAAAAAGCGATTCAAGAAGAATCGCTTTTTTTATGTATTCAAACTATTGATCTGCCCTTTTAACTCTTGCATTGATTGCTGTAACTGTCTCAGCAAAGTACTGTCGTTAGGCTCATCAATTCCAAAGGTAAGTTTACTATTTACCAACCATAACTCCTGAATATCGTTTACTTCTACATCTATAGGCAAATATTCAACATTTAATGAAATAAGCCGTACTTTCCCGGGGGAGTTTGGCACTTTTTGAAGTTTCTTTACCAATACCGAATCCTTTAAAACCACAATGTAAATCTTGCTATCGGTAGCTTCGGCAATACTGGGCACTGCTCGCCCTAAAACCCATTCATTGGGCCTAATATTTGGCAGCATACTATCTCCTTCCACTTGAAATCCTCGATACGAGGCGTTTCGATATTCCGGCAAAGGGATATTAAAAGCAGGCAAAGTTTCGTACCATTCCACATCTTGAATGTTGTGAGGGTAACCGGCAGCCGCCTTCTGATTTACCAAGAGAATTGTTTCGTTTTCTTCAGAATCTAATGTGATCACCTTCGGACTCACATCTCCTCCATTGATATCAACATATTGTGTGAAACTCTGACCAAAAAGCCATAACGGATTGATATTATACTTTTGCAGAAGCAACATTACCACTTTACCCGAAAGCTTAGTCTTTCCACGTTCTATATCTGCTGTACTTGAACCAATATCAAGTAGTTCGGCAAACGCCTGCTGTGTCATACGCTGTTCTTCTCGCACTTTTTTAAAACGCCTGGCCTCGATTGAAAGTTTCGTATCCATACTCAAAGATATACAATCTAGGAAATAATCCAAATAAATTTTGGATATATTCCCATTATAATGGATTTATTCCATAATTTTGTCATAATTCCAAATCAATGTTATGAATTTTGACCGAATCAAAGAGAAATTAAACATTCTCGCTGATGCAGCTAAGTACGACGTTTCCTGTTCTTCCAGTGGAAGCAAACGCACTAATAAAAACAAAGGTCTCGGCGATAGTAGCGGTATGGGAATTTGCCATACCTACACCGAAGACGGCCGCTGTGTTTCTCTTTTAAAGATCCTTTTAACCAATCATTGTATTTTCGACTGCGCCTACTGTGTCACACGAAAGAGCAATGATATAAAAAGAGCCGCTTTTAAAGTACAGGAAGTGGTGGATCTCACCATAAACTTTTACCGAAGAAATTACATAGAGGGACTATTTCTTAGTAGCGGAATCTTTAAGAATCCTGATTATACTATGGAGCGACTTATTCTGGTTGCTAAAAAACTAAGGGAAGAAGAAAACTTTAATGGCTACATTCATTTGAAATCGATTCCGGGAGCCAGCGATGAACTCATGCGTGAAGCAGGTTTATACGCAGATAGATTGAGTGTAAACATTGAAATCCCTTCCGAAAAAGGATTGAAACTACTAGCACCGGATAAAGACAGGAAAGATTTTATTCAACCTATGGAAAAGGTGAAAAACGAGATCATTCAGTATAAAAATGAAAAAAAATTAATAAAGAGCACGCCTATCTACGCTCCTGCCGGTCAAAGCACACAAATGATCGTTGGAGCCAGTGGGGAAACAGATGCGGAGGTTATGTACACTTCTGCTCACTTTTATAAAAAATTTAATTTAAAACGCGTGTACTATTCGGGGTATATTCCTATTAGTTACGATCCAAGGTTGCCAGGTATTGGAACTCAAGTTCCTCTCCTTAGAGAAAATAGGCTTTACCAAACCGATTGGCTTCTTAGGTTTTACGGATTTGATGTTCGAGAGTTATTGAATAAAGAAAATCCTAATTTAGAAACAGATATTGACCCAAAACTTAGTTGGGCGTTGCGAAATTTAGACCAGTTTCCGGTTGACGTAAACAAGGCAGACAAAAGAACACTGGCGCGAATCCCGGGAATCGGGATGAAGTCGGTACATAAAATAATAAGCGCAAGGCGTTTTAGAAAACTTAATTGGGACCATCTCAAGCAAATAGGAATCGCTTTTAATCGTGCCAAATATTTTATGGTTTGTGATTCCAGAGATTTTGAATCGAAAGATCGTACTGCAGCCCAAATTAAAGGGCTTATTCTTCAAAATTCGAAAAGTAAATTTTCAACCCTTTACAGTTCACAACTCAACTTGTTTGACTCCAACCCGACTCTTTCACAATGATGCATACATTAGTTTATGACGGTTCATTTGACGGATTATTAACTGCGGTCTTTGAATCTTACGAACTTAAATATAAGAAGGCTACTATCATAAGATCTTCTTTAGCTTCGGAAAACTTATTTGATTCTACACACTCTGTAATTACAGATAAAGATAAGTCGGAGCGAGTATGGACCGCCATTAAAAAGAAATGCACCTCTGAAGAAAGGACCCGACTCTTTAAAGCCTATTTAAGCGAGCTTCCGGAGATAGATACTACAATTCTTGATTACCTTCGATTGGTTTTCTCTTCGGAAGGCAAAATCGATACCAACTATGCACATCCTTCGGTATTAAAATTAAGTAAGGTAGCAAAAATGGTAAGTAGAGAGAAGCACCGTATGGATGCGTTTGTAAGGTTTCGATTGACAAAAGACAATATCTACTTTGCTACTATCGAACCGGATTTCGACGTACTTCCTTTAAATCTAAAACATTTCAGAAATAGATATGCTGATCAAAAATGGATCATTTATGATGTGAAACGAGCTTATGGGTTGTTTTACGATCTGGAACGCGTCGAAACTATCGAAATTACTCTCGATAAAAATTTAAATTCCCATTCACAAAAAGCGATCTATTTAACCCCGGAAGAACTTCAGATTGAGGAACTATGGCAAAATTATTTTAAAAGCACCAACATTAAATCTCGAGCAAATATGAAATTACATATAAAGCACGTTCCGAAGAGGTATTGGAAATATTTAAGTGAAAAGCATTTAATCAAAAAAAATTAATTAATTTTAACACTTATTAATCACAAACCCTATCAACAATGAAAAAAGTTATTTTAACATTTGCTTCTATTTGTTTAGTTGCCTCGATCTATTCATGTAGAGAAACTAAAGAAGAAAAAGCAGAAGACGCTATGGAACAAGCAGCAGACGATGTAGAAGATGCAATGGATGATGCAGGAGATGCTATTGAAAATGCAGCTGAAAAAACTGGAGATGCCATTGAAAACGCAGCAGAAGAAACTAGTGACGCTGTCGAAAATGCAGCTCAGGAAGTTGAAGACGAAGTTAAAGGTAAGGACGACAATTAATCAGTCCCTTATTAATCAAACTAAAAATCCTTCATAATTATGAAGGATTTTTTTTATTCCTATACGAAACAAAAGTCTACCTAAATTAAGGTAAAACATCCTTTTGCGAAATAATGAATTGCTAAATTCATTATTTTTATAGAAACCTTCTAATTATTTAAAATTGAAACAACGAGAATTTCTAGCGCCATTTAAAATTGAAAGTTCAAAATGGCTCGTTTACATAATTATCTATTTTATATGGGGCATGGGGATGAACACTTTTGGTGAGTGGGCCGAAATAGCGAAATTCACTCATTGGTGGCAAGTAATTACCTGTTATATTATTTACATGGTACCCTTATCAATTTTCTTAACACAGTTCTCCTATTTCAACCAATACGCATATGGCTTGATCGCAATGGGACTTTTAGAGTTCAGCGGTTACGCTCTTGAAACCTCCTACGTATACCCTAACAACCTTTTAATCAATTGGTTTGGTCCGTATACTTTTGCGTTAATTATGACACTATTTTTCGCAACATACTTTCCATTAGGAAATTATGTTGTAAATTGGATACATGGAAAAATGTTAATAATTTTTGTAAAAAAAAACTTACAAAAGTAGGGAAAACAAAAAAAATTATCAATAGGGTAAATTATCTATTATCAGCTTAGGTTTGTCACGTAATAAATCTATAAAACGTTTACCCATGAAAAAATTAATGTTTATTTTCGCTTTACTTGCATTAGTAGCAAGTTGTACCCCAGAATCTTTAGTTACAGATGAGCAACAACTCGATAAAGATAAGTACGAGATACCGCCAAACGGATAGAAAGAAAGCACTCATAAAAGGGGTGTTGCTATCATTATTATTGATAGCAACACCTTTTATATTTTACATCTACAAGTATGCACCTTCCGAAAGTAAAGAATGGGAAACCATCTTTGGAACAATAACAGCCAGAGGGTTTAGTAATGTTCAAACCTTTATGCATGCAACCTTCACCAAATTTACTTTTGTACTAATAACCGGAATGTGGTTCTTAACATCTTCCAATTGGTGGAAATTTGCAATTCTTGTTCCCTTCACAATGTTTTTATTCCAGTTTATTGGAGTTCTGAATTATGAACTGCAATATATTGATGAGTTTGATTTTTGGTATTCACTACCAATCATTCTTCCTATACTCTTTTTCCTTATTTACATCTCTGTTCGAATCAGTAAACGCGAAAGCCTGTCAACAGATCTTAAGAGTGAAGTAGATGACGAAATCAAAAAAATGCTTAGCGACGAACTTTAAGATATAAAAAAAGCCCCCAAATTGGGAGCTTTTTGTACAGAAGACGGGACTTGAACCCGTACGGACATTACTGTCCACTGGATTTTAAGTCCAGCGTGTCTACCAATTCCACCACTTCTGCATTGGTATTTCATTATATTATGAGTGAAAAACGGGATTCGAATACTGACGCTTTGGTCAGCATCGTGACATTCCGTCTTACGGAATCGTCATCGGCCCGCGACACTCCAAACAGAAAATAAATTTTCTGTAAATCACTCTGAGCGAAAAACGGGATTCGAACCCGCGACCTCCACCTTGGCAAGGTGGCGCTCTACCAACTGAGCTATTTTCGCAGTTTATATGAACATTACTTCTATAGCAAAGCGGATGCAAATTTAACACAAATACTTTAAAAGCAAAGTCTTTTTTTAGAAATTTACCGGAAAAGATTACCGCTGGAGAAATGAGTTAATTCTTGTCTGTTTACAAGCATACATTTATTTTTATAATTATCTCAGATTCAATGAAAAATTAATGTATTCCGTATATTTAGCAAAAATTTAAAATGAATCTAAAACTACCTTATACACCCACTATAAGTACGTTTTTACTTCTATTTATTACCTTAAGCCACTACGCGGTTGGTCAGAATTTTGAAAGAATGGAAACCGTTTCCGGTTTCGAATTCGCTCAAGAGAACAATGGAGTTGCAGTGGCAGATTACGATAAGGATAATGATCTGGATGTTTTTGTGGTAGCTAAAGCCAAGGATAAAAACGGCGATGCGATTTCGCATAGTAAATTATACCGAAATAACAATAACGGAACCTTTACCGATGTAACTTCTCAATCCGGAATTGAAAATGTGTTTTATGAATTTGAACCCGGAGATGAATTTTTTGGTTTGGACGGCTTTAAATTTGGCGCCTTTTGGGGAGATTACGACAATGACGGTTACCCAGACATTTTCTTTACCCACACCTATAAATTGCAACTTTTTCACAACGAAGGAGACGGAACCTTTGTAGAAGTAACCGACAATGCCGGATTTCAGGAACCTAATAACTGCAGAAATACAGGAGCTACTTGGTTCGATTATAATAATGACGGATTTCTCGACATTTATGTTAACGACTGGGATGAGTGCGACAGTAACTCCCTTTATAGAAATAACGGAAACGGGATCTTTATCAATGTCACAGAAACAACTCAAATTCAGCAGCAAAATGAACGTGCCAGCTATACTGCCCTTCCTTTCGATATCAACAATGATTCATGGATGGATCTTTACGTCACCAATGATTTTGATCAACCCAATGAACTCTTTGTAAACAATAGCGGTGCTACTTTTAGTGAGCAAGCTCAAAATTTCGGATTAGAAAGCACAGCAGATGATATGGGAATCACGATAGGTGACTATAATAATGACGGTTTCTTCGACATTTTTATAACCGCTATTGATAAAAATATCCTTTACACTAATAATGGAGACAACACTTTTACCGATCTGGCTTCTGAAAAGAACGTCGATAATACCGGTTGGGCATGGGGAACGCGTTTTGCCGATTTTGATCTCGACGGCGATGAAGATCTCTTTATTGTCAACGGTTACGATTTTGAAGATCGCTCGACTGAAAATAACTCCTATTACAAAAACTTATTTGTGGAAGGCCAGGATACCTTCCAAGAGGCTTCAAGCGAATCCAACCTTGGCGACCTTACTATCAGTGTTGAAGCCGTAGATTTTGATTATGACAATGACGGCGACATTGACCTTTTTGTAACGAATAGCAACGGACCCTCATATTTTTATGAGAATAAAACGCTCAGTTTCGATCAAAGTAGCCTCTTAGGCTATTTTAAAGTTTCTCTGGAAGGAACAATTTCAAACAGAGATGCGATAGGCACCAAATTGTCATTAGTAACTGATATGGGAACCCAGATTCGTTATTATTCGGGTGTTGGATTCTTGTCTCAAAGCCTTCAGGCAGTGCATTTTGGTCTCAATGAAACTTCAGAAATAATAGAACTAGAGATTACATGGCCCTCAGGTTTAGTAGAATCGCATCAAAACTTAAGTAGAAATACCACAATTAAAGCCATTGAAGGTCAGGGATTTGAAGTGCTAAATATTGAACCCAGCGTCAAAGTTTACGGGTGTACAGACCCTCAATCGTGTTCCTATGATCCCGATGCAACCTTAAACGATGGATCTTGCACCTATCTGCCATCCAATGATCTTGTAGGAGCCTCCACCTCTAGTTTTTTTAAAACCGAAACATACACTCATCCAGTTCCGAATACCTCACAAAATACATGGCAGGTTACCAATGGTGAAATTATTAACGGACAAGGTTCCGGTTCAATTACTGTGAGATGGAGGCTGGAAGAATTTGGGATCGTTTCGGTGACCGAAACCAACGCCGAATGTTCAAGCTTACCCGTAACTCATGACGTTTCCTTAAATAGTTCTGAAATTCCGGACAACATCTCGGTCTCCAGATTGTGGAATGAAATGTTGCTCGAAGCAATAAGAAACGATTTCGCGAGACCCACCGTGCATGCTCGTAACCTTTTTCACTCAAGCGTCGCTATGTACGATGCCTGGGCGATATACGACACTGATGCCAGACCTTATCTTATTGGTAACACCGTTCATGGTTTTAACAGTGAACTATTAGAGTTTATCCCTACGGAAAGTATAGAAGAGTCAAGAAAAAAAGCAATTAGTTATGCAATGTATGTGCTGCTGAAACATCGTTTTCAAAATTCCCCTAATGTTGAAAAAACCTTCGAAAAAATCGATTTTTTAATGGAGCAATTGGGATATGACACTACATATATCCCCATTGAATATAGATTTGGAGATGCGGCAGCGCTGGGAAATTATATTGCCCAAACCATTATTGAATTTGGGAATACAGACAATTCAAGGGAAGCGAGTAATTATGATAATGCGTTTTATGAGCCCGTCAATGAACCTATGGCTCCCGCCAACCCCGGAAATGCGCCACTTATCGATCCAAATCGTTGGCAACCTTTAATCTTAGAGACTTTTATAGATCAAAGCGGTAACGTTATTGACGGCACCACCCCTGAGTTTTTAAGTCCGGAATGGGGTTCAGTGCTTCCATTTGCTTTAAATAACGAGGAGCAGTCAACTCAAATTCGCGATGGAAATACATATACTTTATATCACGACCCTAACGGGCCTCCACAATTGAATACCACAACGTCTAACATCTCATCTGATGCGTATAAGTGGGGCTTCTCATTAGTTTCGGCATGGGGTAGCCATAACGATCCTACCGATGGCGTTTTTTGGGATATCTCACCTAAAAGCATAGGTAACCTAGATATAAATTTACTGCCTAATTCTTTCGAAGAGTACCCAAATTTCTACAATTTTGAGGAAGGTGGAGATCCAAGTAATGGTCATGATATTAACCCTATTACCAACGAACCTTACGAAACACAAATTGTTCCAAGAGGAGATTATACCAGAGTTTTAGCCGAATTTTGGGCAGATGGTCCCGATTCAGAAACCCCACCGGGACATTGGTTTACAATTCTCAATTATGTAAATGACAATCCGTTGCTTGAAAAAAAGCTCGCCGGTGAAGGCGAAGTTTTAAACGATCTTGAATGGGATGTAAAGGCGTATTTTATCTTAGGTGGTGCTATGCACGATGCAGCTGTAACGGCATGGGGTATTAAAGGATGGTACGACTATATTAGACCTATTTCTGCGATAAGATACATGACAGATCTGGGTCAAAGCACAGATCAGAGCCTTTCTAATTATCATGCTGGTGGCATTCCACTGCATCCCGGATTTGTGGAAGTGGTGGCAGAAGGAGACCCGCTCGCAGGTGACCTTAATGAGCATGTTGGGAAGATTAAAATTTACACATGGAAAGGTCCGGAGTATATAGACGATCCGGAAACAGACCAGGCAGGTACAGATTGGATTCTGGCTCAGGATTGGTGGCCTTATCAGCGTCCTACATTCGTCACTCCACCATTTGCAGGATATGTCTCCGGTCATTCTACCTATTCCCGTGCTGCAGCCGAAGTGCTTACGGCTTTAACCGGGGATCCGTTTTTCCCGGGAGGACTAGGAGAATTTGCAGCAAAGCGAAATGAGTTCTTAGTCTTTGAAGAAGGTCCGTCGGTTGATGTGAAATTACAATGGGCAACCTATAGAGATGCTTCAGACCAATGTAGCTTATCCAGAATTTGGGGTGGAATTCACCCTCCCGCAGACGATCTACCCGGAAGAAAAATAGGTGAGATCATTGGTAAGGAAGCCTTCAGTTTTGGCGTGCCGTATTTTAGCGGAAAAAATTCGGGAATTTCGTACACCCAACGCTATGTTTTTCCAAATCCAACCACCAACGCTTCTATTACCATTACCAATACTGACGCTAATGAAACATTCGAATTATTCGATCTAATTGGCAGAAAAATAAACCTTATAGAAAAAGTCTACAATGAAGATACCAGAGTAACCGTATTAAAATTTCCGGAAGGAACGGCAGATGGAGTTTATATTCTCAAAATGGAACCGGATTCGAAAACAATTATCTTTAGTAACTAACAGCTATTTTTTTAATTTCACCGAACTATTACGCTGCAACATTCGTTTTATTTCATTCAACTTCATAAGTGCCTCAACGGGGGTGAGTGTATCGATATCGATATCTAAGATCTCATCCCGTAATTCTTCCAATAAAGGATCGTCTAATTTAAAGAAGCTCAATTGCATTTCTTCTTTCGAAATTGCCTTCATTTCTTCTGTAAGTTCTTCGGAAGAATGAGACCTTTCCAGGCGTTTCAGAATTTTATTGGCTCTATGGAGCACGGCCTGCGGCATTCCTGCCATTTTAGCCACATGTATTCCGAAGCTGTGATGAGACCCTCCCGGTACAAGTTTCCGAAGAAAAAGTACATCGTCCTTTAATTCTTTTACAGAGACATTATAGTTTTTAATTCTAGCAAAGGTCTCTGTCATTTCATTGATCTCGTGATAATGTGTTGCGAATAAAGTCTTCGCTCTCGACGGATGCTCGTGTAGATATTCGCTAATTGCCCACGCAATGGAAATACCGTCATAGGTGCTTGTACCCCGACCAATTTCATCCAATAACACTAAGGAACGTTCAGAAATATTATTCAGAATACTCGCAGTTTCATTCATCTCTACCATAAAAGTAGATTCGCCCATAGAAATATTATCGCTGGCACCTACTCTGGTGAAGATCTTATCCACACACCCCATTCGTACTGCTTTTGCAGGCACAAAGCTACCCATTTGAGCTAATAAGACTATAAGTGCGGTCTGACGCAGAATAGCAGATTTACCACTCATATTAGGTCCGGTGATCATAATTAACTGCTGATTCTCTCTATCTAAAAATACATCATTAGCGATATAAGGTACATCTGGCGGAAGTTGTTTTTCAATAACGGGATGCCGGCCTTCTTTTATGTCGAGATCGAATGAATCATCAAACAACGGACGGGTATAATTAGAATGCTTTGCCATGCTCGCAAAAGAACACAAACAATCCAGTTGAGCGATTAGATCGGCATTTTTTTGAACCGAATCAATAAATTGAAGCATCCAACTAACCAATTTTGAAAAGATCTCTTGCTCGAGCGCCATAATTTTCTCTTCAGCACCTAAGATCTTAGCCTCGTATTCTTTGAGTTCTTCGGTGATATATCGCTCTGCACTTACAAGGGTTTGCTTTCGTATCCACTCTTCCGGAACTTTATCTTTATGCGTATTCCTTACCTCAATATAGTAACCAAAAACATTGTTAGAGGCTATTTTTAACGATGAGATCCCGGTGCGTTCGGTTTCACGTGCCAGCATCTGATCTAAATATTCTTTACCGCCAGTAGAAATGGCGCGAAGTTCGTCTAAGGTTTCAGAAAAGCCCGGTGCGATCGCATTTCCCTTTAAAATATTAACCGGCGACTCTTCATTTAATGTTTCCTTAATTTTATTCCGAAGTAATTCGCAGTCTAATAATTGTTCTCCAATGATCTTAACAGATTCGTTCGTTGCATTAAGAGCTTGCATCTTAACGGGAACAACCGCCTCTAGAGAATTTTTTAACTGTATTACTTCCCGCGGATTGATCTTACCCGTTGCTACTTTCGAAATTAAGCGCTCCAGATCACCGATCCTTTTTATGTTCAGCCGAATGGCATCGAGAACGTTCTCGTTATCCAGTAAATAACTAACTACCTCGTGTCGCTGTGTGATTGCATCAACGTTTTTAAGCGGAAGCGCCATCCATCGCTTTAACTTTCGACCTCCCATAGGAGAGATCGTTTTATCAATAACATCTAAGAGTGTGACGGCATTCTGCAAATTTGAATGATACAATTCCAAATTTCGAATAGTAAACCGATCCATCCAAACGTACTGATCTTCAGCGATACGGGAGATCCTGGAAATGTGCTCCAGCTTATTGTGATGTGTCTCGCCTAAATAATGCAACACGGCACCAGCTGCAATGATTCCCTCTTTTAAATGGTCTACTCCAAAACCTTTTAAGCTTTTCGTCTTAAAATGTTTCTGTAGTGTTTCTTCGGAATAGTCATTCTGAAAAACCCAATCTTCAAGGTAGAAAACGTTAAAATTATCCCCAAAAGTTTCAGAAAAACGATTTCTCTTTTGCTTGCTGAAAAGTACTTCCGAAGGATTAAAATTCTGAAGCAATTTATCAATATACTCCGCAGTTCCTTCCGAAGTGAGATATTCACCGGTAGAAATATCTAAAAACGATACTCCAATTGCTTTTGACCCAAAATGAATCGCCGCTAAAAAATTATTCGATTTAGACTGAAGAATGTCGTCATTTAAAGCAACACCGGGGGTAATTAACTCGGTTACACCGCGCTTCACGATCGTTTTGGTTTGCTTAGGATCTTCCAGTTGATCGCAAATAGCCACCCGGCAGCCTGCCATTACTAATTTCGGCAAATATGTATTTAAAGAATGATGAGGAAAGCCGGCGAGTTCAATATTGTCACCTCCGTTGTTTCTAGCTGTTAGCGTAATATTTAAAATTCCTGCTGCACGTGCGGCATCTTCCCCAAAAGTTTCGTAAAAATCTCCTACCCGAAACAACAACAAGGCATCGGGATGCTTTGCTTTTATAGCATTGTACTGTTTCATTAAAGGAGTTACTTTCTTCGCCATTTTTTTGCCCACTATTACAGCTGTCTTTTAATTTACTGTTAAAATATTGAACTAGTAAAAGTAACCAAATCGTTGCTTTTTTTGAAACTTTCAACTCCCTAAGTTATCGGGTTTTATTAACAGAATATCCTTGCCTCATTGAAAACTTATAAACTATCGTTTTCAAAGTGAAAACTACTATTTTTGCAACTGAAGATAAATGTATGAAACACAGAAAACTTAAAAATAGTGAGCTTGACAGGATCAACCCCGAAGAATTCAAAGCTTCTCATAAAACTCCACTTATTCTTGTTCTTGACAATATTAGAAGTCTAAATAATATAGGATCTGTTTTTCGTACAGCCGATGCTTTTTTAATTGAGAAGATCTATCTTTGCGGAATTACAGCTACTCCACCCCACAGGGATATTCAGAAAACCGCATTAGGCGCCACCGATGCCGTTACGTGGGAATATGCCGAAAACACACTGAAAGTAATTAAGAAGTTACAAAATGAGAACGTTTTTGTAGCGGCTGTTGAACAGGCAGAAAACGCCATCTTATTACAGGATTTTTCTGTTAAAAAGGGAACGACTTATGCTTTAGTTTTCGGAAACGAGGTAAAAGGCGTGCAACAAGAGGTGGTTACCACAAGCGATGCTGTTATTGAAATTCCGCAATACGGCACCAAACATTCGCTTAATATTTCGGTAAGCACAGGCGTAGTGGTTTGGGACCTCTTTAGCAAGATGAACAAGTAAATTAGTTTATTTTAAGATCTCCTTTAGAATAATCAAGTAATCTTTTCTACTCTTAATAAAATCAAGTTCAGAAATATCGATGATCTTAATATTATCATTATGCCTTGTTTTTATAAATTCCAGATAACCATCGTTTATCTTCTGAAGATAAGAAGCCTCAATGCCCTTTTCATATTTACGCCCTCTGTTTTGTATATTTTCTAAAAGTCGGTCGGTATTTTGATACAAATACACATAAACATCGGGCTTGGGAAGCTCTTTATGCATTAAGTGAAACAACTTTTTATATAAATTGAATTCTTCATCCTGAAGTGTCACCTTCGCAAAAATAATCGATTTATAGACATCATAATCGGCAATAACACAATCTTTAAACAAGTCGAATTGAGTAATATCCTCCAATAACTGCTGATATCTGTCTGCTAAAAATGACATCTCTAACGGAAAAGCATACCGTGTTTGGTTCTCATAAAACTTTGGAAGGAAAGGGTTATCTTTAAAACGCTCAAGGATCAATTTCGCATTAAAATCGGTTGCCAATTGCGTGGCAAGACTCGTTTTTCCGGCACCGATATTCCCTTCTATCGCGATGTAATTGTATTTAGAGAGCAGATAATCCTTTTTTGGGTTTCGCAACCACTTAGATTGCTTTATGATCTCACTATTATCTTCGGTTTCTGCCAGCAATTTTATTATTTTCTTCTGAAAAACGGGATGAACTAATTGTGAATTTACTTCGGCGAGCGGCTGAAGCACAAATTTTCTGTGCTGCATCTCCGGATGCGGAATGGTAAGGGTTTTTGATTCCTTGATAAGGTCATCGATCATCAAAATATCAATATCGATCGGTCTGGAGGCGTATTCGGGCGAATTATTTCGCTCCCTTCCGGCATCCCTTTCAATTTTAAGGATACGTTTCAGAATCTTTCCGGGTGCCAGGTTACTCTGTACGAGTAGAACACAATTCAAAAAATCTTCACCTTCAAAGCCCATTGCTGGGGTTTGATAAACCGCCGATATTTTTGAAATACTCCCAATTTGCTCAAAAATTGAATTTACAGCCTGTTGTAAATACTCAAATTTATTGCCTTGGTTACTGCCTAAAGAAAGATAAATCTGTTGCAATGGTTTATAGAAATACTTGTTTTAACATTAAGACGAAATTAACGAAAAGAAAATGACTGACCATTATATTTGTATGCAATAGAGAATTTAGTGACGCAACTTAGCAAAAAAGACAGATTTCTGGCACAACGCATCTACTTGATTTTAGGCGCGTTATTTATTGCTTCCTTGGTAGTCTCAAATTTAATTTTTCAGAAGTTTTTTTATTGGGATTTCTTCGGAATCTACACTTTTGAAATCTCGGTTGGAATATTACCGTACCCGATCACCTTTCTAATCACCGACATAATTAGTGAGGTTTACGGAAAGAGAAAAGCGAACGAAGTGGTGACAGCCGGAATTTTTGCGTCGTTCTTTTCGCTACTTATTGTTTTTGTTTCCGATGCTGTTCCGGCAACTTTATGGAGCCCTATTGGAGATTCACTCTTCACGAGGGTTTTTGGAGCTACGGCTATCGCGGTTTTCGCTTCAATGATGGCGTATTTATTTGCACAGTATATAGACATCCAGATATTTCACTTCTGGAAACGTCTAACGAAGGGAAAACACCTTTGGCTAAGGAATAATTTTTCAACGTTTTTGTCGCAATTTGTCGACACATTCACGGTATTGTTTCTATTATGCAGCTTTGGAAAAATTGAATGGTCACTTTTTGCCGGTTTACTGTTAAGCGGCTTTTTGTTTAAAGTGATCGTGGCCGCTTTAGACACACCGTTTCTTTACCTTTCTGTGTTTGCATTGCGAAAGAGATTTAATCTGGAAATGGGCGAAGAGCTAAAAGATCTGGAATAGAAAAGACTTAAAAAATTTACAACAAATAAAATGAAAAAGATTTTAAAAATAATCGGAATATTCATCGCAGTGCTGGTAGTCTTACTCGCACTTTCACCCCTCTTTTTTAAAGGCACCTTAGAAAAGCTGGTAAAAAAGACCATCGATGAAAATGTAAACGCAGACGTAAGCTGGTCTAACTTCGATCTAAGCCTGTTTAGAAGTTTTCCGGACGCAGCACTTACCATAAAAGACTTTAGTGTAGTGAATAGAGCTCCCTTCGACGGAGATACACTTGCCTCGGGTAAATTACTTAAACTCGACATGGGGATCACACAACTTTTTAAAAGTGGAAACGACCCTATAAAAATTGACGGTCTCCTGCTCGACAATGCTTTTGTGAATATAAAAATTGACTCAACCGGGCAGACCAACTACGATATTGCCGTTAAAAAAGACGCGCCCGTAACAGATAACGTTGAAGGCAATGAGGGCTTTACATTCGATCTAAAGAAATACGAACTTAAAGATTCCAGAATTAACTATTTGGATGATACCTCTAAGACTTTTTTATATCTGAAAGAAGTAAACCATCAGGGAACCGGAGATTTTTCGTTGGCGCAGTCTCAACTTGATACTGAAACCAGTGCTTTGGCGTCGCTAAAAATTGAAGAAATTGAATATTTGAACGATAATAGCATTGCGTTAGATGCAATTTTTCAATTGGATCTTGAAGCGCAAAAATACACCTTCCTCGAAAATGAAGCCAGAATCAATGAACTCCCATTAACTTTTGACGGCTTCGTGCAAATTAACGAAACAAATAATGAGATCGACCTTACCTTTAAAACCCCCTCATCAGATTTTAAGAACTTCCTGGCCGTGATTCCGAAGGTATATGTAAAAGAACTCGACGGAGTAACCACGACAGGAAACTTTACGGTGGATGGTATGCTTAGCGGGATCGTTGACGACACGCATATTCCAACGATGGATATTAAAATTGCGAGCGATAACGCTTCATTTAAATATCCCGATCTTCCTAAAGCGGTGAGAAACATTTCTATAGACGTTCGGTTAAAGAACGAAACCGGTTTATTAAAAGACACGTATCTCAATATTGGAGGCATCACATTTAAAATTGATGATGAAATCTTTACAGCCAACGGAAGTGTTAGAAATTTAACAGAAAATGCATTGGTGAATTTGGCACTTAAAGGAACTTTAAATCTGGCTAATATTGAAAAAGTACTTCCCGTAGAACTAGATCAGGAACTTACCGGAGTTTTTAAAGCAGATTTTACAACTAATTTCGATATGAGATCTGTAGAGACCGAGCAATATCAGAATATTAAAAGTAACGGGGTGGCAAGTCTTACAAATTTCACCTACACAGATGATGCCTTTAACAATCCGATAAAAATTTCGAATGCAGATGTTGCGTTCAATCCCGGGAATATTAAACTCAATGAGTTAGTAGCCACGACAGGGGGAACGGATGTAAGTGCTTCGGGAAATATTCAAAATCTCATTCCGTGGATCATGGCTAAGCAAGATCTTAAGGGTAGGTTTGATGTACGATCGAACACCTTCAATTTAAATGATTTTACAAGTAAGAGTGCGGTCGCTTCCGAAGGAAATAACAAAGAATCGAAAATCACTTCCGAAGAAGAATCGGTTAAAATTCCCGACTTTCTGGATGCGACTATAGATTTTTCAGCAAATAAAGTAATCTATGATGATGTAACGCTTAACAATACCAAGGGAACGGTTGGAATTAAAGATGAAGTTGCCAACTTATCGAATGTTACAACTTCGGCTTTTGGAGGGGATATTGCATTCTCCGGAAATGTAAACACAAAGAACACGACCCCCACTTTTGCCATGGATCTGGATCTTAATAAGATTGATATTGCACAATCCTTCGGACAACTAGATCTGTTGAAATACATTGCTCCTATTGCGAAGGCTCTCGAAGGAAGTTTAAATACCACCATAAAGCTAAATGGAGAATTAGACGGAGATCTCTCTCCAAAGCTAAGTACATTGGCAGGTAACGCATTGGCTCAAATAATAACGGCAGAAGTAAATTCTGAGCAAGCACCTCTTTTGAGTAAGCTGGGCGAACAGGTGTCGTTCTTGAATATAGATAGATTGAGTCTAAGAGATGTGAGTACTGCATTAACTTTCGATAATGGGAGGATTGCAGTTAAGCCTTTCGATTTTGATATAAAAGGGATCAAAGTCACTGCTTCGGGAAGTCATGGTCTTGATAAAAGTATTGATTACAACTTAAAAATGGATGTGCCGGCTAAATATCTTGGAAGTGATGTCTCAAAATTATTGGCAAAATTGGATCCTAAGGATGCCAACGAGATGACCGTTGGATTGCCCGTTGGATTAACAGGAACTTTTACCAATCCCAGCATTTCGTTAAATACTGAAACCGCAGTAAAGACCTTAACTCAAAAGTTGATCGAGAAACAAAAACAGGATCTGCTCGATAAAGGAACTGATATTTTAGGAGATCTAATTTCGGGAGGAACCCCAAAGCCTAAAGACTCTTCGCAGACCACGACAAACGGTAATACTACACAACAAACCACGCAACAAACAACTCAGGTGGTTAAAGATATTCTGGGTGGGCTTTTAGGGGGAGGGAAAAAGAAAACCGATAGTATTAACAAAGAAAATTAGGAAACGGTAATACCCACAACATAGCCTTCACTTCCGCGAACATTAAAGACTGTATTGTCTTCAAAGATTAGATACTGACCTTTAATACCTTTTAAAACTCCTTCAAAAAAGGGTGTTTTTTCAAGATTCAAACTCTTAACTTTTGATGGGTATTCAAGCACCGGAAAATCTAGATTAGTTTCAACATTGCTTTCAATATAATATTCTAATGCTTCCTTCGGAATAAATTGTTTTAAACGATCACGCCATTCTACCAGATTCTCATCCTGTATCTCGTTTCTAAGCATAGTTCGCCAGTTTGTCTTATCTGAAACATGTTCTTTAAGTGCAACTTCTGTAACTCCGGCCAAATACCTGTTGGGAACCTCAACAATTTCTATGGCTTCATGAGCTCCCTGATCAATCCATCGGGTTGGTATCTGACTCTTTCTCGTAACTCCCACCTTTACGTTGCTACTATTGGCAAGATATACAACATGCGGTTGCAATTGTACTTTCTTTTCGTATTCCAGGTCACGATCTTCCTTATCAAGATGTGCCGTACTTAACTCGGGGCGCATGATCCAGTCGGCTGCCTGAGGGATTTCAAAAAAACAGTCACGACAAAACCCCTGACGATAGATTTTCTTGTCCAGATGGCAATTAAGACATTCGTATCTCAAAAAATTAATACCCACGTTTTTATCCAGCAATTGATTGACGTTCAGGAAGTCATTTTCGAAAATTAGATAATATTGGATTGGAGAACCATTTTCAGTTTGCATTTTTGTTAAAACACCTTCGTAGTTCATAAGAAGAAAATCGTTATTTTTATTGCATAAAGATAGTTCAAAATAATGCCAATACCCATTGTAAATTCTATTGCCTCCTGGTTTTTGAAAAAGCGATTTCATCAGATCGAACTTTTTTTGAAATATCCTATTGAAGTTCAACAGGAATTATTGCAAAATTTAATTCTAAAAGCAAAGTCAACAGAAATTGGGAAAAAGTATGAATTTGAGAGCATCAAATCATATAAGGATTATCGAGACAGGGTTCCTATTAGCAGTTATGAAGATAGTGAAGCCATGATAGAAAGAGCAAGAAGGGGGGAAAGCAATATCTTCTGGCCCACACCTATAAAATGGTTCGCCAAATCGAGCGGAACTACAAATGCCAAAAGTAAATTTATCCCGGTAAGTTCAGATTCACTTGAAGATTGTCATTATGCCGCAAGTAAAGATTTACTTTGTATGTATTTAAATAATAATCCAAATTCTCAGCTTTTTGTTGGAAAGAGCCTTCGACTTGGAGGAAGCAAAGAGTTATATCAGGAAAATGGCACGGTTTACGGTGATCTTTCAGCAATTCTAATAGATAATATGCCGTTTTGGGCCGAATTTAGTAGTACTCCCGGAAGTGAGGTGTCATTAATGGCAAACTGGGAAGTGAAAATGCAGGCAATAGTTAACGAAACTATCAATGAAAATGTAACAAGTCTTGCCGGTGTACCGTCATGGATGTTAGTACTATTAAACAACGTCATAGAAACAACAGGTAAAGATAGTTTGTTTGATGTATGGCCAAATTTAGAAGTGTATTTTCACGGAGGGGTTAGCTTTGAGCCGTATATGGATCAATATAAGAAGATCTTACCCAAAAACGATTTTAAATATTACGAAACCTATAATGCTTCAGAAGGCTTTTTTGCGATTCAGGATCGGAATGATAATAAGGAACTACTCTTAATGCTGGATTATGGAATCTTTTACGAATTTATTCCGATGCATATTAGTGGCCCGGATGAAGAGGAAATCATTCCATTAAGTGAAGTAGAAATAGATGTAAATTACGCAATCGTGATTACAACAAATGCCGGTCTTTGGCGGTATAGAATTGGAGATACAGTGCGTTTCACTTCCGTAGATCCATATCGAATTAAGGTAACCGGCAGAACCAAGCATCATATAAACGTGTTCGGAGAAGAACTAATAATAGAAAACGCCGAAGCCGCCTTAAAGCAAGCTTCACGACTTTCGGAATGTGAAATCATTGATTATACTGCAGCTCCTATTTTTATGGAAGGAAAAGAAAAAGGAGCTCACGAGTGGATCATTGAGTTTAAGACACCACCAAAAGACTTTTCGGTATTTACAACCTTACTTGATAAATCCCTACAGGAAGTAAACAGCGATTACGAAGCCAAGCGTTATAACAACATGACATTAAACGCTCCAAAAATACATTTTGCGAGGGAACACCTCTTCTACGACTGGTTAAAAAAGAATGATAAATTAGGAGGGCAACATAAAATACCCCGACTTTCAAATACTCGTGATTATTTAGAAGAATTATTATCTCTCAACGAAGTAGGAAAAATTACCCCTATCGATTAAAGTTACTATTTTTCCGACAAAAATTCCACAATAAATCGAGTGTTTACAACACTTCATCGATAGTTCTTACAAATAAATGTCGTTTAACGAATTTCTCTCTGCTTTCAACTAAAATCTTTGGTAGTCCTTTTCTTACCCCCTAAGTTTGTCTTGTTCATATAAAAATTGGGGCATATGAAAAATTTAAAAAACACATTGGCAAGATTAGTTATTTTAACTGTTCTTTTAACGGGAATTACCTCTTGCGGAAGCGCGATCGACATTAAAAAAAGTGAGAATGATGTAGCACGTTACACTTTAAAAAACAAATCGGAATTGATGCAGCAAAAGATCTTGAATACCAAAAGCAAGACCGTTGTTGCAACTCCTTAAAACATATAGTTTAAGTAAGTTTCTTAAGTAGTTTAAGATAAAAGCCCCGAGCAAAAATGTTCGAGGCTTTTTTTATGTAACAAAAATGAAGTTACGAAACTGCCTTCAATTTTTTAATCGTAGATTTATTTAGTTTCTCTTCCGCATACTCACGGGTTACATGAAGTGTCTTATCATCGGTTCCCGGCAATTCGAACATAGCATCGGTAAGTACTGCCTCACAAAGAGAACGCAACCCACGAGCTCCTAACTTGTAAGCTATTGCCTGCTCAACGATAAAATCTAAGGCTTCTTCGGTAATAACGAGCTCTATATCATCCATTTCAAACAACTTTTGATATTGTTTGATGATGGCATTCTTTGGTTCGGTTAGAATAGCTCTCAACGTACCTTTATCCAACGGATTCATATAGGTTAGTACCGGCAATCGCCCAATGATCTCAGGAATTAATCCGTAGTCTTTTAAGTCCTTCGGAATAATATATTTTAGCATATGATCACGTTCCAGCGAATCTTCTTTTTTTGAAGCACTAAAACCAACCGCCTGCATATTGAGACGTTTTGAAATATGTCTGTCTATACCATCAAAGGCACCACCTGCAATAAAAAGTATATTTTCAGTATTTACCTCGATAAATTTTTGATCCGGGTGCTTTCGACCACCTTTTGGCGGAACGTTCACAACCGTTCCTTCCAAGAGCTTTAATAAGGCTTGTTGTACCCCTTCGCCACTCACATCTCTTGTAATGGAAGGATTATCGCTTTTACGAGCAATTTTGTCGATCTCGTCAATAAAAACTATCCCGTTTTGTGCCTTTTCAACATTGTAATCTGCTGCTTGTAATAACCGGGTTAAAATACTCTCTACATCTTCACCTACATAACCGGCTTCTGTAAGAACCGTAGCATCTACAATCGCCAACGGAACGTTTAACATACGAGCGATCGTCTTTGCAACCAAGGTCTTACCTGTACCGGTTTGACCTACGATTATAATATTACTCTTCTGAATCTCGATATCGTCGTCACTTTTAGGTTGTAACAAACGCTTGTAATGATTATAAACCGCAACTGACATAACTTTTTTTGTATGTTCCTGACCTATCACATAATCATCAAGAAAGGTCTTTATTGATTTCGGTTTTTTAAGAATAAGCTCTTTACTCAACTCACTATTTGTAGAATGCAACGCTTCTTCAACCACAATTCCATGTGCTTGTTCAATACATCGGTCGCAAATATGGGCGTCTAAACCTGCGATAAGCAAGTTCGTCTCAGCCTTTTTCCTCCCACAAAATGAGCATTCTAAATCTTCTTTCGCCATAATTTTCAATTTCTCCCGGCACTATTAAAGATAACCGGTAATTTAACGCTACGAGCGCTTCAAAATTTCATCTATCATTCCATATTCTAAAGCCTTGTCGGCCTTCATCCAGTAGTCTCTATCACTGTCCTCATAGACTTTATCATATTTTTGACCCGTGTGATTTGCAATTATAGTATATAATTCTTCTTTTAAAGTAAGAATTTCTTTTGCCGTAATCTCTATATCACTCGCTTGTCCTTGAGCACCCCCCATTGGTTGATGGATCATCACTCTGGAATGGGTAAGTCCGCTACGTTTCCCCTTTTCACCGGCACACAATAATACTGCTGCCATAGACGCTGCCATCCCCGTACATATTGTGGCTACATCCGGTTTAATAAACTGCATAGTATCGTAAATACCTAATCCGGCGTACACACTTCCTCCGGGTGAGTTAATATAGATCTGAATATCCTTAGATGCATCGGTGCTTTCTAAGAATAACAACTGTGCCTGTACTATATTAGCAACCTGGTCATTTATCCCTGTACCGAGGAAAATAATACGGTCCATCATTAATCTCGAAAACACATCCATCGCTACAGCATTCATTTGTCGTTCTTCGATGATATTTGGAGTAAGATTAACCGGGTACATACTACTTACGATCTTGTCGTAGTACATACTATTGATTCCCTGATCCTTAGTTGCAAATTCTTTAAATTCTTTTCCGTAGTTCATATAATTCTAATCGTTTTCTAAAAAATAAAAGCGCTGTATTTTTTGTAATACAGCGCCTAAATATAACTATTTTATTGCTGAATTACTCGTAAGCCTGCTTAATGAATTCGTCGTAAGTGACTTCTTTAGTCTTCAATTTTGCATTTTCCTTAAAGAATTGAAGCAATTTATTTGTGTTGAGTTGCTCGCTAATTCTGTTCACCTCTTCTTTGTTGGAGAGAATTCTAGCCGCAATACTTTCCAGTTCTTCTTCGGAAGGGTTCATCTGTCCAAATTGAGCCATCTGCCCCTTGATCATATTCTTGCTGTAATCCTTAAGTTCGTCGAAAGTCACTTGCAATTTATTTTCTGCTCTAAGTTTCCCTTCAATTAACTGGTAACGCAATCCTTTCTCGCTTCTTTCGTATTCTGCCTTTGCCTCTTCTTCTGTCAATGGCTTTTCTCCGGACATCTGAATCCATCGCTGCAAGAATGCATCAGGAAGATCAAATTTAGTATTGTCGATAAGTGATTCAACCACATCATTTAGCAATTTTTGATCACTTTGTTGCTCAAATTGCTTTTCAGCGTCCTCTTTAATTTTCTCTTTTAATTCTTTTTCCGAAGAAACCACTCCCTCACCAAAAAGCTTGTCGAACAATTCTTGATTCAAATCTGCCATTTCACGGGTATTGACTTCTTCTATTTTAAGCGTCACTTCAATATCCAAACCATGCGCGTCGTCATGTGAAACTCCCAAATACTTTTGGTTGTCATGATCATCTGCGAACAATCCTTTTGTTTTCAACGTAACAATATCTCCAACTTTAGCTCCTATTAAAGAAGAAAGTTGTTTTTTACCTTTAATCACGTCGGTTGCAAAAGTTGCACTTTTATCGATATCTTTTTCTTCGGAAGTAAACGTTCCGGTAATTTCATCACCTTTTTCTACTTCTTTTTTAGCGATCAACTTTCCGTACTGCTTGCGAATAGTTTTCACCTGATTGTCGAGCATTTTATCATCTGCAACCACTTTGTAGTTAGTAACCGCTTTCTTTTTTACGTCAACTTCGAATTCAGGAGCCAACCCCAGATCGAATTCGAACGTAAAATCGTCTGCATTCCAGTCAATTTCCGATTCATTTTTCGGTAATGGATTTCCCAGAACATCTAATTTTTCTTCCGTTAGGAAATTATGTAATGCATCCTGAAGCAATTTATTCACCTCTTCTACCAAAACCGCTTTCCCATACTGCTTCTGAACCATTCCCATAGGAACATGTCCCTTTCTAAAACCGGGGATATTTGCAGTTTTGCGATAATTATTTAAAACGCTCTTTACCTTTTCTGAATAATCATCCTTTTTTATCTCAACCGTAACAACCGCATTGAGCTTATCGATATCTTTCTTTGTTATATTCATTTTTCCTGAAATAGTTTCCATATAAAATTGAGTCTTTACCCGTTTTTTAAGTATCCAATCCTTGCTGTTTTGGGCTTCAGATTAAGAGGGTGCAAAAGTACGATATTTTACATAACTCAACAAACATTTATAAGCTGGAATTCAGTCCGTTATTCCTTTTTGTCAAAAACAGAAAACAAGATGGATTGGAAAAATGAAAGCAACAAGCTGAAAAGCAAAGCCCACCACACATTCTGAACCGCAAAACCACCTATAAAGTAATCTGCTAACAGAATAATGAAGGCATTGATGAATAGCAGGAACAATCCCAAAGTAATAATCGTTACCGGAAGCGTTAGAATGATTAAAACAGGTTTAACGATCAATCTAAGAATTCCTAACACTACAGCGACTAGAATCGCGGAGCCGTAACCATCTACTGCGACACCCGGTAGGATCTTAGCTAAGATCACGACCGCAATTGCGGTGAGTAATAATTTTAATATTAGTTTCATACAATTAGTTTAGAGTTAAAGATAAAAAAAACGCCTTCAACAAATTGAAGGCGTTTTAAATTTATCACTAAAACTTTTTTTATGGATTCTGACCTAGAGTCACAGTTCCGTAGTTACCAATATCAACTTTAGGTATGGTAGCTTCGTACTTTCTATTGATCGCATCAATAATTAAGTTAGCTGTATATGCATATCCTCGTGGTGATGGGTGAACCCCGTCTAAAGAAAAAGCTCCTCCCGTTACAAATGCATCGGTAATAACTCCTCCGTTAAATGCTACCCCTCCGTTCGCAACCTGAGCTAAAGCCGCTCTGGCATCAACCAAGGCTAAGTCGTTAGCTGTAGCAATACTGCTAATTGTAGTATTATAAGCAGAAGCAGCAGTAGATACTAATTCTTGCTCTCCCGTTGTTAATACAAATTGATCTTCTAAGGGAATAGAAACACCAACTACCCCAAGTGGGTTACCCGGATCCGGAGTTGTTCCTAAAACAGATGAAGCCGTTAAGACAATTAGATCGTCAGATGTTGCTTGACGTAACTGACCCAATAATGCTGCCAATGGCGCAGGCACATTAAATGGTGGTCCTTGTAGAATCGCCGTTACATCGGTTAAATCCTCATCAACAAGAATTGGAGCATTTTGACCCGCACTAAAATTTATTGTACGTGCAGCAGCTTCTTCCGGAGTAATAATATTAGCTCCAACCAATCCAGGTAAAATTTGTGTGTTATATGCCGCAAACTGAGCATTTACAGCTCCTGCTGTAGCAGCATCCAACGGAATTGCATTAAAAGGCACTGTTGTAAAATAAGGTATAGAAGTAACATCAGGAATATTGATTAAAACTCCTTGAGCACCAGTCGCCATCAATGCATCAACTTGTCCGCTATAAGCTCCGGCAAACACCAAAGGATCTGTAATATCGTTTTCTCCATATGTTGCAGGATTTGTATTCCCTGTTTGATCTACACCTACCCCGCCCGAAGTAGCGAAGCTTAAAATATCATTGTTTCCAATCCAAAGGCTAAAGAACGACGGATTTAACGAAGCGGCGTCTCCAATTACAGTAGCGTTAGCACTTGTTTGAAAACGTCCAAACCAAGGATTTAATGCACCGTAACCCGGCGTACTTAAATGAAAACTCTTGGCTCCAGGAACTCCCATATTGTTAAATGGTCCTGTTGCACTGCCCTCAACCGTTGTAGTTGGCGTTCCAACTAATCTAACCGGTGATGGATTTCCATTTGCATCAACAGATAATATAAATCTGTTTTCGAATACCTGATTTCCATTTAATAAAAGTCCACCAATATTGTCATTCATTAATGGCTGAGTAAATTCTCCACCACCTGCAAAGCTAAACTGTTGTGCCATTATATTTGGATAAGAATTCTCCTGACCAGTAATATAAAGAGCCCCATCGGCGTATCCGGCAGTTAATGAATTACCAACTGCTACATAGTTAGACAGATCTGCTGTTCCACTGGTATAAAATCCTGCGTCATTTACAGAGTCTTCAAACTCTGCGTCGCAACTTACAAGCCCGATCGCAAGTAAGCCAAGAAATATTTTTATAGTATTTTTCATTTTTTCTGAATTTTTTTGAATTACATTTTATAAGTCACCCCTAAACCTGGCACGAAGGCGTTAGATTTGTACGTTCCGCCAAAAGGTGCTGCCTGTCCGTCTTCGAAGTAAGCGTCATAAGAAGCATCAACTTCCTCAAAGTGTAAGTATAAGAATGAAGCATCAACCTGAAATCTTTCACCTACGTTAAAAGTTAAACCAGCGGTGTAACCATTACTGTCATTTCGGGGCGTTTCCGGTGCAAATCTACCGGCTTGTACCGGAGATTCGTCAAAGTAATAACCAGCTCTTAATGTAAATTTCTTAGTCGCTTCATATTGTAAACCGAAACGGTATGTAGAAGCGTTTTTATAGTTACGAGGATTAATTGAGTTTGGTACATTTTCATCAGCGAAATCTATATCCAATGAATCGTACACGTCCCAAAAAGCACGGTTAAAATCGAATGCAAACAACCACTTATCACAGAACTCGTACGAAAGACCTACAGTCATTTCGGCCGGTAAAGGAAGATCGGCATCAAAAGTTGTAGCATCAGGGAATGGTGTTAACGGAGAATTAGGAACATTCTCGAAAGTAGCATCACCATCTCTGGCTTCCATGATAATTTCTGAACGATACGTCGCTCCTATTCGCAATTTATCTGTAGGATTGAACATGGCACTAGCCACCCATCCGGTAGCATTTACTCCGGAAGCATCTAAAGTAACTTCAGAGCGATTTCCTTCTATATCTGAAAGTGTTCTACTAAGGTTTCTGTTAAAGTTCACAGAACCAATTACAAAGATTGGTCCACCACCAATACTAAATTTATCATTTACTTTAATGGAAACAGTTGGCTGAATATATATCGCTTGTAAGTCGATATTGTTCACTAAGTGCGATCCTGCCCAATCATCCGGATACTCCACAGAACTTCCATATGGCGTATATACACCAACACCAAGTGCTAACCAGTCTGTCGCTTTGTAAGAAGCATACAGATATAACGGAGTTCCGGTAGGACTATCTGTCATAGCAGATTCTCCTGTATTTACATTTTGATAAGACACATTGGAGAATACACCGCTTACCCCGGCTGAAATATTCAATTTGTTCTCCAGATATACCAATCCGGCTGGGTTAAAAAACACAAGTTCGCTGCTATTAACAACAGCAACTCCTGTATGTCCCATAGCCAAGGATTTTTGTCCTTGAAGACTTACACGATACCCACCGGCATACATTACTGCTGTTGCCAAGGCAAAAACAGCTAGAAGTAACACTTTCTTCATAATTGTTTAATGTTAGATTAAGGTTATATTTTAAGTTTTCTGTCGGCAAAGTACACATTATAGTTGATTAAAAACCAATTTATTATGCATACATAGTAAATCCGACATTGCAATGTTATAAAAAATTCATAACAATTTGGTAAAATTCGGAAGGATTTTCGGCATGGAGCCAATGCCCTGCTTTCGAAATGGTAATAATCGTAGCTTTCGGGAAGTGTTTTTTTATCAAAATTTCATCTATCGCTTCAATATAACCAGACTTTTCTCCTCGCAAAAACAAGGTTTCCCCCTGGTAAACAGCATTTTGTTCGAGTGGCTTCCCAACTTCTTCGATATTTTCAGAAATACTATTTAAATTTACACGAAGAGACAACTTTCCTTTACTTTCCCAATATAAATTTTTCAGTAAAAACTGTCTGGTTCCAAGGTCCTTGATATAATTAGATAAAATTTTCTCGGCCTCCCCGCGGCTTTTCAGAATAGAAAAATCTAAAAGAGACAATGCTTTTAATATATCCTGATGGTGCTGCGGGTATTGTTTTGGCGAAATATCTGCCACAAGTAATTTTGAGAGAAAATCGGGATAAGTAACCGCAAACTTCATAGCAGTTTTCCCTCCTAAAGAATGTCCTAGCAAAACTATATCTTCCAATTTATAATGCTCACAATAAAATTTTAAGTCGGAAGCCATCACCGTGTAATTAAAATCGTCACTATGGAAGCTTCTTCCGTGGTTGCGAAGATCCACTAAGTGTACCTGATAACCGTCTTCCGAAAATTTGGTTCCAAGTGTCTTCCAATTATCGCCCATACCAAGGAGTCCGTGTAAAATAACGAAAGGTTTTCCGTCTCCAATTATTTGAGAATGTAGCAACTGTTCACTCATTAGGCTAACTTTTTTAGATATTCCTGAATAACCGATTCTATACCCATATATAGAGATTCACAGATTAGGGCGTGACCAATCGAGACTTCTAATAAATTTGGCACATTCTCTTTAAAGAATCGGATGTTCTCTAACGAAAGATCGTGACCGGCATTTACGCCTAGTCCAATTTCATGAGCGAGTTTTGCGCATTCGGCATAGGGTATTATTGCTTGTTTATTTCCGAGGCTGTATTGTTTTGCAAACTCTTCGGTGTATAATTCAATTCTATGAGTTCCGGTATTTGCAGCACCCTCGATCATATTTAATTGTGGGTCAACAAAAATGGAAGTTCTAATATTATTGCGCTTGCATTCAGAAATAATTTCGGTTAAATAATCTTTATGCCTTATAGTGTCCCAACCGGCATTTGAAGTAATCGCATCGACCGCATCCGGCACGAGTGTAACCTGAGTAGGTTTTATTTTTAAAACAAGATCTAAAAAATTATCGATAGGATTTCCTTCAATATTGTATTCGGTTAACACAATAGATTGCAAATCGAACGCATCCTGATATTTAATGTGCCGCTCGTCGGGTCTGGGGTGAATGGTGATACCCTGGGCTCCAAATTCCTGGATATCTTCTACCATCTTAAGAAGGTTGGGTGTATTACCGCCACGAGCGTTTCGCAGGGTAGCAATTTTATTGATATTTACACTTAACTTTGTCATTTGTATCTAATATAGATTACAAAAATACAAAGCCTAAGCAGGCTTTTGAATCTTTATTTTAAGTAATTTGCATAAAAATTGAACTGTGAAAACCCAACATTATATAATCAACGATATCAAGGCGTTCAATATTTCTTCGGAAATAAAAGAAGTGCAAGGTGTTTTTAATCAATTAACTTATTCGCATATTCCGGTTAAAAAGGACGGAGTTTTTATTGGAAGTATTTCTGAAACAGATGCTCATTGTTTTGAAGCTTCTAAAAAAATAAGCGACTATTTATACGCCTTAGAGCCATTTCATGTTAGATTAAGCACGAATTGGCTTGATATTTTAGAAGCATTCGCATTAAATAATAGCAATGTTATGCCGGTGCTTGGCGAGAAAAACGAATACATTGGCTATTACGAATTAAGTGACATCATGAGCCTTTTTAACAATACGCCTTTCTTAAATGAAGCAGGAGGGATTATAGTAGTTGAAAAAGGAATAAGGGATTACTCATTTAGTGAAATTTGTCAAATTGTTGAGTCTAACGATGCAAGGCTCTTGGGAGTTTTCATTTCAAAAATTGAGGAAGATATAATGCAAGCCACGATAAAAATTGGGCATACAGGAATGAATTCGATCGTATCTACTTTTAGAAGATACGACTATGACGTTGTATCTAATCACGAAGAAGATAAATTATTGGAAGATTTAAAAAGACGCTCTAATTATTTAGACAAATACCTAAACATGTAAAGAAATGAAGGTTGGTATCTATGGTCAGTTTTATCACGAAAATTCTGAAATCTATATTCAAAATATTTTAGATGCGCTTCAGCAGAAAAAGATTGAGATCGTAATAGAGGAAAATTTCCTGAATATTTTAAACGAACAAAAACAAGCTAATGGAAAGTTTTCCAAATTATCTACATTCTCAAAACTCGATAAAAGCTACGATCTCTTTTTCAGTATTGGCGGTGATGGTACTATTTTAAAATCGGTTACCTTCGTTGGTGATTTGGGAATCCCAATTGTAGGTATTAACACCGGGAGATTAGGGTTTCTATCTACCATCAAAAAAGAAAAAATTGCTGAGAGTATTACTCAAATATTAAACGGAGCGTATCGTCTTTCAGAAAGAAGTCTTCTAACAATTGAAACCGATCCTCCAAATAACGAGATTGAAGATTTGAACTTCGCTCTAAATGAAGTTGCTGTTAACAGAAAGAACACAACTTCCATGATCAAAGTTGAAACTCTGGTAAATGATAGATTTCTCACTTCGTATTGGTCTGACGGACTAATTGTAGCCACCCCTACCGGATCTACAGGTTACTCTTTGAGTTGTGGTGGCCCGGTAATTGACCCCAGCACCAATAGTATAGTGCTTACACCTATTGCTCCTCATAATTTAAATGCAAGACCAATTGTTATTCCAGACAGTAGTAAAATTTCACTAACCGTCACCGGAAGAGAAAAGACTTATTTGGTTTCAATGGATTCGCGAATAGCAACACTTGAAGATAATACGACGATCATTATAAAAAAGGCTCCCTTCACGATCAAACTCGTTCAGTTATTAAACGACAGCTTTATAAAAACACTCCGTAAAAAATTATTATGGGGGGAAGACAAGCGTAATTAAACAATAAATCCCTTTAAAATTTGTTAATCAACAGAGACAAATTGGCTTAGAATGCCAATTAGCCAAGTTTATTATTATATTTGCAAACTTTTAAGGTATATGAGGTATATCACAGCGATATTTTTTATTGTAATTGTCGGATTTTCAGCCCATTCACAAACCTATGAAATAGGAGGTTTTATTGGTGGAGCCAATTACATCGGAGATGTTGGTAAAACAAGTTATATTTCACCAAATACTGTGGTGGTTGGTGGAATATTTAAGTGGAATAGAAGCGAAAGACATGCTTTTAGGTTTACAGTGAAGCAGGCATCTGTGAAAGGAGATGATAATGACTCTAATGAAAGTAGAAGAAAAGAACGTGGTTTTTCGTTCGAGAATAGCATTACTGAGTTTTCACTAGGGCTTGAATATACTTTTTGGGAATTTAACATGTATAAGGGGCAACCGGTTTCAACGCCATATTTATATACGGGTCTTACCTATTTTCTGTATAATGCAACACGGGTTATTCCCGGAGAAACGGTTGCAAAAGATTATGAACAAGCAGGAACTGTGGCTATTCCTATGGTAGTTGGTTTTAAAACCACGGTTGGAACGAAAATGGTTTTAGGTTTCGAAATTGGTGCTCGTTACACTTTTACAGACGATATTGATGGAAGTGATCCTATTAAAGGCCTTGAAAATAATGAAGAACTTAAATTTGGTAATCTCAACAATAATGATTGGTATGTCTTTACAGGAATGACCTTAACCTTTACCTTTGGAAGAAAACCATGTTATTGTAATTTTTAATACGAAATGAATTTACGCGATCAAATAGATGCTGCCAAACTACCCAAACACCTTGCGGTGATCATGGATGGAAATGGGCGTTGGGCAAAGCAGAAAGGGCTTTTCAGGTCTATTGGTCACGAAAATGGCACCAAAGCAGTTCGCGAAATTGTTGAAGCTTGTGCCGAAATTAATATTCAATACTTAACACTTTATGCGTTTTCTACTGAAAATTGGAATCGGCCAAAAATGGAAGTAGAGCTGCTTATGAAACTTCTAGTTTCTTCTTTAAAAAAAGAGATTAAAACGCTTCAGAAAAACAACATCAAATTGAACGCCATTGGCAATCTGGAGTCTCTTCCGAAGAAAGCTTACAAAGAACTTTTAGATGTAATTGAAAAAACCAAAGAGAACGATAGAATGACGCTCACACTAGCATTGAGTTATGGTTCCCGAGAAGAAATTACTAAAACTATAAAAGAGATTAGTCTTAAAGTTAAAAATAACATAATTTCGCCCGATGATATTGATGAATCGGTTATAAATAATCATCTTTACACACAAAATTTGCCCGATGTAGATTTATTGATTCGTACTAGTGGCGAACAAAGAATCAGTAATTTTCTGCTTTGGCAGATCGCTTATGCCGAATTGTATTTTACAGAAACACTTTGGCCTGATTATACTAAAAACCATCTTTTTGAGGCAATACTAAATTATCAAAACAGAGAAAGAAGATTTGGAAAGACCAGTGAACAACTTGAACAATAGTCCAATATTGCATTTTTACCAAAAAATTTGTTGTATTTTATTTCTTACAATACTGTCCGTGTATAGCGTAAATGCGCAACAAAAGGAACTGGATAGCGGAAGAAAATTCGTGATAAATAGTATAAAAGTAACAGGAGCTCAGAGTTTTAACGAGCAAACCGTTATCGCCTTTACGGGTCTTAAAACAGGGGATCGCATCTTTATTCCCGGTGAGAGATTAAGTGAAGTAACTAAAAAACTGTGGGAACAAAATCTCTTTAGTGACATTGCTTTTTATGTTACAAACATCGATGGGGAACTTGCCGATCTTGAACTTTATATCGTGGAACTTCCAAAAATGAACGAAGTAACCATTGAAGGTATTCGCAAAGGAAAAAAGAAAGATATTATTCAGGACAACAACCTCAAGCCAGGAGTTAAGATCACCAAAAACCTTATTACAACAACAAAAAATTATATTGTTAACAAGTATAAAGATGATGGGTTTCTAAACACTCAGGTAGCAATTAGCACGACGCCATACTTAGATTCTACCGGCACCGAAATTGCTAAGAACATGAAAATTAGCATTGATCGCGGAAAACGAGTTAAAGTTTCACCTTTAGAGTTTGTTGGCAACGAAAATCTTTCTAACGGAAAGTTACGCCGTGCAATGAAGGAAACGAAACGCAAAAATCCAATCCGCTTTTGGAAACGCTCTAAATATACAGAAAGTGGTCTTGAAGAAGACAAAGCTTCTATCATTAAGAAGTATAAATCTAATGGATATCGCGATGCTCGAATTCTAAGTGATACACTAATCGTAAAAAATGATAAAACCGTCGCACTAAAATTAGAGATCGAAGAAGGTAAGAAATACTATTTTGGAGATATTCGTTTTATTGGTAATAGTGTTTACACAGACACACAATTACGCCAGGGAATGGGTATTAAAAAAGGTGAAACTTATAATGGTGTTCTACTTCAGGAGAGAATTGAAGACAACACCGATCCTGAGGCGGACGATCTTACAAATTTATACCAGAACAACGGTTACTTATTCTCTTCTATCAATCCTGTAGAAGTTGCTGTAAGGCAAGATACTATCGACTTCGAAATTAGAATAAAAGAAGGTAAGATCGCATACTTCGACAATGTTACAGTTGTTGGAAACACTAAAACCAATGACCATGTAATTTACAGAGAACTTAGAACTCGCCCGGGTCAGAAATACAGCAAGCGAAATGTTGTTAGAACGATTAGAGAATTAGGGCAGTTAGGATTTTTTGATCCTGAACAACTCTCACCAAATTTTAAAAATGTTGACCCCAATAATGGTACTTTAGACATGGAGTATTCTCTGGTTGAAAAAGGTGCCAGTCAGATTGAATTACAAGGTGGCTACGGGGGTGGAGGTTTTGTAGGAACCTTAGGTTTATCGTTTAATAACTTTTCTCTTCGGAATATCTTCAATGGTGAAGCGTACAAACCCTTGCCAATGGGTGATGGTCAAACCCTATCTTTAAGGGCTCAGGCAAGTAGCTATTATCAAACATACAGTGTTTCATTATCTGAACCATGGTTAGGTGGAAAGAAACCTATACAATTAAGCACATCCTTCTCACACACGGTTCAATATCAATACGATTTTACCAACCGAGAAGTTGATAAAGATCAGCGTTTTCTTATTACAGGTGGATCTTTAGGTTTGGCAAAGCGACTACAATGGCCGGATGATTATTTTACGTTATCACAGGCAGTAAGCTTCCAGCATTATAACTTAAAGAACTACAACACACGACTATTTACCTTTGGGGATGGATATTCTAACAATTTAGCATATACTATTGGTCTAAGTAGGAATAACACGGCAACCAACCCAATATATCCAATATCGGGATCAGATTTTAAAATAACAGCGAAGTTAACACTTCCTTACTCTGCGTTTAACGGAGTAGATTACGATGCTTTAAAGGACGAGAGAGATGTTCTGGATGACTTTATTTCTACAGACCCGGAATATGTGGATGCACGTAATCGAATTGCAGAGATAGATCAGGAAAGATTTAAATGGCTTGAATATTACAAAGTTAAGTTTAGTGGTTCATGGTACACCAGATTAGTTGACAAACTTGTATTGAAAACCAGTACCGAATTCGGGTTCTTAGGAGCTTATAACAATGATAGAGGTATTCCTCCATTCGAACGATTCTTTGTAGGTGGAGATGGTCTTGGTGCTTTTAGTTTGGATGGTCGTGAGGTAATTCAGTTGCGAGGTTATCCAAACCAATCTTTATCTACTACAGATGGAGATAACATTTACAATAAATTTTCGTTAGAAATGAGATACCCTATCACTTTAAAGCAGTTAGCATCTATATATGTACTGGTTTTTGCAGAGGGTGGTGGTTCATATGATGGATTCAGAAATTATAATCCTTTTAGTGTTCAGCGTTCTGCCGGCGCAGGATTACGTATATTTATGCCAGCATTTGGATTATTAGGTATTGATTTTGGGTATGGATTCGATCCTATTCTGGGTGGAATTGAGAAGAATGGATGGGAAACCCACTTCATTATTGGACAACAATTTTAATTTTGGCACGATATTTTCTTAAACACAACCAATTATTATGAAAACTAAAAAGTTACTTTTTTTCGCAGTTGCTGTTTTTTGCTTTACGTTAGTTGCAAAAGCGCAAAGAGGAGTTCGTATCGGTTATATCGATATGGAATATATACTTGAAAACGTTCCTGAGTACAAAGAAGCTTCCACTCAATTGGAAGGTAAAGTACAACGATGGAAACAGGATATTGAAAAAAGACAAAATGAGATCGATCAAATGAAGCTTAACTTAAGTAACGAGAGAGTGTTACTTACAAAAGAGCTTGTGGAAGAACGAGAAGAAGAAATAAAGCTGAAGGATGACGAAATGCTTCAATACCAGCAAGATCGATTTGGTCCAAACGGTGACCTTATGATTCAGCGTAGACAGTTAGTACAACCTATACAAGATCAGGTTTTTAATATCGTTCAGGAAATTGCTGAGAATAAAAAATACGACTTCATCTTCGATAAATCTGCAGACGTGGTTATGCTCTTTGCCGCAGAGAGAAACGATATTAGTGACTTAGTGTTACGAAGTATTAATCGGGCAGCAAAAAGACAACAGGCAACCAGCAAGCGTGAAGAAAGAGCCATCGAGAAAAGAGATGAGCTAAGTGAAGAACAAGACGAAGCTCTCACAGAACGCGAACAGGCAATTGAAGATAAAAAAAGTGAGCGTGAACAAATAATGGCAGAACGTACTCGTGTGAGAGATTCGGTACGTGCCGCTAAAAAAGCCGAATTTGAAGCGAGAAGACAACGTCTTTTAGAAGAACGTCAACAAAGAAAAGACTCGATCCTGGCCGAAAGAAACAAAAGAAGAGGGATCCCACCTGAAGGTGATGGTACACTTCCTGAAGATGATGACGGCGAAGGCGAAGGCGATGGAAACGGAGAAGGCGATGGAAACGGAGAAGGTGACGGAAACGGCGGACTATAAACTAAAATATTAATTTAAACTATAACACTTAATTAAATACACTTACAATGAAAAGATTTAAATCATTATTCGTAGCGATTGTGCTGATGGTAGGAGCTACTAGTTTTGTAAATGCTCAGTCTAAAATTGCGCATATAGATACGCAAGCTCTAGTTGAAGCCATGCCCGAAATGAAGGCAGCTCAAAACCAATTAGAGAAACTTCAAAAAACTTACGACACCGAAATTAAAGCGATGGCGAAAGAATTTGAAGCGAAAGTGCAACAATACGGAAGTGAAGAAGGGTCGAAAACACAAGAAGAAAACGCAAAGCGTGTTGAAGAAGTACAAGGAATGGAAAGAAACATTACCGCATACAGACAACAAGCACTTCAGGATCTTCAGAAAAAAGAAGTGGATGTGTTTCAACCTATCTTAGAAAAAGCACGTGCAGCTATTCAAAAAGTTGCCAGAGCTCAAGGGATCCAGTACGTTTTAGACTCGGCTACAGGAAATGGAGTTATCCTGGCAGACGGTAAAGATCTTTTACCGGATGTTAAAAAAGAATTGGGAATCTAATTAGAATCCTTTGTTAAAAATTAAAAACTGCGCTTCAAATGGAGCGCAGTTTTTGTTTTTATAAACCGTAGATTCGTACTTTTACTACAATGAACAGTAACGACCCCATAGGCATTTTCGATTCGGGAGTAGGTGGCACTTCCATTTGGAAGGAAATACATCAATTACTACCCCTAGAACACACTATTTACTTAGCCGATAGTAAATACGCTCCCTACGGTAATAAGACTTCCGAAGAAATAACAGCACTTAGCATAAAAAATACCGAAACCTTGCTTGAAATGGGTGCTAAGATCATTGTAGTGGCTTGTAACACCGCAACAACCAATGCCATTGATGTGCTTCGCAATAAGTACTCAATTCCCATTATTGGAATTGAGCCTGCGATTAAGCCCGCAGCCCTGAACACAACTTCTAAAAGCATTGGAATTTTAGCAACAAAGGGAACGCTAAGCAGTGCTTTATTTCACAAAACATCAGAAGAATTTACAAAAAATATCAAAGTACTAGAAATTGTAGGGGAAGGCCTGGTGCCTTTAATTGAAACAGGCGAACTTGAGAGTAAAGCTTTACAAACCCTGCTAAAAAAATATACTGCTCCCATGGTGAAGGCTAATATAGATTATCTCGTATTGGGCTGTAGCCACTATCCCTACCTAATTCCGCAGCTAGAGGAACTCTTGCCTAACAACGTAACGATCATAGATTCGGGGCAGGCTGTGGCCAGACAAACGAAAAAACTGTTAGAAGACCTACAATTGCTTCGGAAAGACTCAAGTAAGCCAGCGCTTCAGTTTTACACGAACAAGGAAGTAGCACCATTAGCAATGTTACTAAAAGATTTTTCCGAAGAGATTAAAATTTCAAAAAAAGACTTTTAACTAAAGTAAGCCAGAAGCTCTTTTTTACGCGACGGACTAACCATAATTTCCTTACCGCTTGTGAGCACCACACTTCCACCCTTACCTTTTTTGTATTCGGTAACGGCATTTACATTCACCAAATACGATTTATGAACACGTGCAAATCCGTTGTCTGTTAAGATTTCTTCAAAATATTTAAGGGTCTTACTTACTAACTTCTTGCGATCTTTCAGAAAGATATTGGTGTAATTATCATCTGCCTGACAATAAAGAATATCTGCGATCTCGAGTACTTCGAAACCATTTTGTAATGGAATGGTAATTTTACCTTCTACCTGAGACAGTTTAGGTTTTAACACAGTATTTTGAAGTCTATTTTCATTCTCTTTAATTTCAAATACATAATCTACAGCTTCAATTAATTTATCTATCGAAATTGGCTTCAGTAAATAATAGGACGCATGTGCGTTTAAAGCATCGATCGCATAATGGTTATAGGCTGTAACGAAAACGGTTTCAAATTGACGATCACCCACTTTATCCAATAGATCGAATGCATTTCCGTAGGGCATTTCCACGTCCAGAAATACCAGATCGAGTTTGTTATTTCGTATAAGTTCCAATCCGGCGTCAACGCCATCTGCCTCCCCTACCAATTCAATCTTCGGACAGTATTTGGTGAGATAATTCCGTAAAATATCCCTGCTGTTCTCCTCGTCTTCTACAATTATTGCTTTTAAGTTCATCAATCCTTCTTTAAAATTAATTCAACTCGGGTTCCCTCTTCATTTTCGAATGCATCGCTCACCATTACATCGACCTTATCCTTATACATTTCGTTCAAAATAGAGATTCGTTTTTGAATATTCCCCATTCCCTTAGATTTCTGTTTCTTTTGATTTTCGGTCTTAAAAGCTTTCGATTTCTTTCTACCAATTCCGTTATCAGAAATAGTTATTTTTACTGTTTCTGAATCGATCTGCTCAAATTTGATCTCTAACAGTCCCCTCTCTTCCTTATACCGAAGTCCATGCCAAACCGCATTCTCAACGTATGGCTGTAGCAGCATTGGAGGAATCACGAATTCATGCACATTTAGCTCATCTGAAATTTCTATGGTATAATCAAATTTATTCTTAAATCTGAAATGCTCTAATTTTACGTACAACTCTAATAATTCAATTTCCTTTTCTAAAGGAATAAAGTCTTCTTCACTATTTTCCAGTACAGAACGCATTAATTGAGAAAACTCTGTGAGATATTTATTGGCAGCCCGTTCATCGTTACTTGCAATAAAACTATTCACCGAATTTAGTGCGTTAAAAATAAAATGAGGGTTCATCTGAGTTCGCAACGATTTTAAGGCCAGTTGATTGTTGGCGTACTTCTGTTGCTTTACGCTCTTATATTGTGTGTAGGCGGTGTATAGCAATAAGAGTGCTATTAGAATAAGTGACCCAATGATCCATTTCTGCACCTGATTATTTTTCTCTATCAATGCCTGGTTTTCAAACGCCAACTTATATCTACTCTCATTTAACTTTCTGTCATTTTCCAGACTGGCTATTCTATTTTGCTTTAATGTGATCTCCTTACTAAATCTTGCCACCTGTGATAATTCCTGTTCCTTCTTTACATAGAGCTCATCTACAACGAAAGCATAACGCTCATAACTCTCGGCAGCCTTATCGTACTCTCCAATATCCCTGTATAACTCCGACAACTTCCTGGTCGCATCCTTCTGCACGACCAGATCTTCCTTATTATCGGCTTCTTCAATACTCTTAATTAAATACGGTATCGCTTCCTCATATTTTTCTTGTCCAACAAAAGCATTTGCGATCTTATAATTCTGTCTTTGCGGAGTTAACGGACTGCTAATATCTTCTTCAATACTTTCGTCGTCCAGCGATTGTATTTCATTAAGGGTTTCCTCCCGCAATCTGATTTCTTTATCGTAATCCTGATTCTGATTGTAGAAATCGGCCACTTTATTTTTTTCTTCTACAGCTCTTTTCTTGCTCTGTGTTTTAGATAATATAAGTGAATTTCCAAACCAGGACTCAGCTTCAGATACGGCGCCACTTTGGGCATAAGCTTCACCTATTTTTGAGTTTAGATCGGTAATTTTCGGTGTAATTTTATGAGCAGTGGCGATATCGAGACCATTTTGATAATTGCGTACGCTCTTCGCAGGATCATTAATGGCCTTATATGTATCACCTAAACCTTCATAAACCTGCACCATTTGATAATTGGATAGTCTATCGTTTAAAAGTTTGTTATATGTAGAAATACTCTCCTGATAATTCTTGTTTTTCATAAAAGCCTGAGCGAGCTTTATCCTAACATCAATATTTGATACGGCTAAAAGACTTCTTTTATAGTTATCGATCGCCAGATCCTGTAAATCCCAAAATAAATTAATATCGCCCAGAGTCTCAAAAGCAAGGCTGTTCTGTTTGTTATTCGCTCTTCTCCCAGGTACAGCCTCTAACGCTTTCGTAACATATTCTATACTTCTTTTTGCATCTCGCTTAAGATATGTCTTCGCAGAATCTATGTAGGTCATAAAGACATCCTGAGATTTGGCAGGTACTGTTGACACAGGAGGAATACCCTCATCTGCACTTTCAACCTTTAAGGTAATTCGTTGTTTGTCTTTTATAGTATAATAGACTGTTTTAAAGGCATCACTTCTAATAATTAACTCGTCACCCACACGTGCCGGAATAGTAAATTCGCCGGCATTATTGGTAGTAGTATAATCGCCTCCATTAATTTCAACATTTACTTTGGCAACAGGCTGGTTAGTTTCTAACTCCACTACTACACCCTTTAAGGAAAAGGAAGGGGCAGCAGTTTTCCTCACTTGCGCATACAGACCGGTAGAGAGAACAAAAAGAATGATATACAAAAATGCTTTCATCGTAAATATAAAAAGTAAACATACGCACTTTAACCCAACTACTCAAACTACAGAATTCGTAAAATCGTTTTCATACTATTAAAAAACACCTTTTTACTCAACTAGATACATTGTTAACTCATCAATCTAACTTGTTGCCTCATTGTAGTTTTTACAAGAAAAAAGTTAGCCATAGGTTTACATCAAAATAAAAAACACATTATGAAAATTTTACAAAATCTCGTGTTGGCTGCTTTTCTAATTACAACCTATGCGTGCAAGGCAGACCCTTCTAAAGAAATAGGTTTAAGTGCAAATATTTCTTCGGAAAAACCTGTCAAACAACATTATATAAAAGTCGCTTTGTTACTTGATACCAGCAATAGTATGGATGGTCTAATTGATCAGGCCAAAGCACAATTGTGGGAAATAGTCAATGAATTGTCTTATGCCAAATGCCGAAATCAACGCCCGGATCTTCAAATTGCGCTGTATGAATATGGTAACGACGGACTGGAAAAACGTGACGGATATGTGCGAAAGATTCTGCCTTTCACCGAAGATCTTGACGAGGTTTCAAAGGAGCTTTTCTCATTAACCACTAATGGTGGGAGCGAGTATTGTGGTACTGTGATCCATTACTCCTTAGACAAATTGGATTGGGGAAATGATGCAGATGATCTTAAAATGATATTTATTGCCGGAAATGAGCCCTTTACTCAAGGAGATATAGATTATAGAGATGCTGCAGCGAGTGCCAAAGAAAAAGGTGTCGTTGTAAATACTATCTTTTGTGGAGACTATAAACACGGTATTGCCTCAAAGTGGAAAGATGGTGCTCAATTAGCATATGGAGATTATATGGCAATAAATCACAATCAAGAAACGGTTCACGTAGCATCACCTTATGATGATATCATTCTACAGTTAAATATTAAACTAAATAATACTTACATTCCCTATGGTAACCTTGGAAAGAGAAAAATCGCTGTTCAGGCAGAACAGGATGGAAATGCAGCCGAATACAGCAAAGCAAACGCAGTTAGCAGAACAGTTTCTAAAGGGTCACATTTGTATAAAAACAGTTCATGGGATCTGGTCGATGCCGAACAAGAGAAAGATTTTAGTTACGATGAGTTAAAGGCAGATGACCTTCCGGAAGAGCTAAAAGGAAAATCGAAAGCAGAAATAAAAGCCTATGTGGCTGCTCAAAGAGCAGAGAGAGAACGAATTCAAGATGAAATAAAGGAACTAAACAACAAAAGAAGGCAGTTTATAGCCAATAATAAAGCTGAAGCCTCAAACGGACTAGAGAGTGTAATGGTAAAGGCAATTAAAAAGCAAGCAGAAAAAAAGAATTATACCTGGAACTAAAAAAAAGAATTATACCTGGAATTAAAAAAAGCCCTTTTAAAAAAAGGGCTTTTTTTTAGTTTATAGCAGGACAATTACAATCGTAAGGCTCCGGTCTTCCACCTAAGAAATCGTAACCCAAAGTAATTTGATGATATCCACCACTATTAAATTTAACACTTCCTGTTTGATGAGAATAAGTATATGCGAACATAAACTGCTTAAAGTTCACTCCCACTACGGGTGATATATACTGAAGTTTTTGGTTCGAAATCTGAGTTCCATCTAAATATTCGGCACCATCAAAACTTCTACGGTATGATAATCCTGCCCATAATTTACCGAAATCCATTTCCCGATATGCCTTAAAATTGACATCTATTGATTGTTCTCCTGTTCTTTCAGCATACTGAAACAATATGGAAGGTTCGTAGCTATACGTTGCTCCGTATTGACCTATCGCGTAGGCAGCACCTATTAAATAACGACGTTGATTATTCGATTCGTACTGTGGGTCGTTTAATCCTCTATTCTGAAAGATTAAGTTCTTCACCGTGAAATGTGATGAAAAATTCAGAAAGTTATAAGACATACCCACATCTATATTAAAATAAGAACTACTCTGAATGATTCCTGCTATAATTGGATCAAAATCGGTTAAGTCAAACTGCGTTTCATCCAATTTATTCTGAACAATTCCTGCGCTTAATCCAAATGACAACTGATTTAAGTCGGCCTCACTTCTTGAAAACATTAGATGGTGGGCATATGTTATATAGCCTCCTGTTTCAGAGTGATACCCGTTACGATCTGTAAATGCAATTACACCTATTCCCGATTTATCGCCAAGTCTCGCATTAAAACTTAGCGTAGCTAAATTAGGAGCCTCATCTTGATCGAACCATTGCTTTCTATTTGTTAACCGAACTTGATTATGCGTTGCTGCTCCAGCCATCGAAGGATGCAATATGTATAAGTTATCTGCGAAGTAATCTGCATAGACAGGTATTCCGTCTTGAGAAAATGCAAATTGACATGCTAACAAAAGTAGGCTGAGGAAAATATTCTTAATATTCATAGTATTTAAGCTATCGTTTTAGGGTAAAATGTCCATTAAATATTTGTTGGGCTTCTTGTTCTGTATATTCCACCCTAAACCAGTAATCACTCGAGGGTAATGGATTCCCATTATAGGTACCATCCCATCCGTTTCCTAGAGGACTTACCTGTTTCAAGAGCTTTCCAAACCTGTCAAATATATAAATTTTTGCCGTAGGGTCGAAGTCTGCGATACCAATTA
>TARA_R110002072_G_scaffold243659_1_pt1 | contig 97584 bp, 92 predicted proteins | sample TARA_R110002072 | Tara Oceans TARA_R110002072 (sample SAMEA4397118) | marine metagenome | biome: Polar Biome; feature: [SRF] surface water layer (ENVO:00010504); material: water (ENVO:00002006), including particulate matter (ENVO:01000060) such as... | depth 5 m
CTATGCTTGATAAATCTGCTCCCCAGATATTCTGACTGATCCCTAACTTTTTACTGAAAAAAAATCTCCTTCCTAGGACACAGGATTTAATCAGTTTGAAGCTCTCTACTTTTCAAATCATTAACATCTCCCATTGATGCAAGTAAATCATCCTTCAACTGAAGCATTGAACGTAAGACCGACTTCAAACACTCTAATACTGATGTTTCCAATGCAGTTATTATAAGTTCAATCTACTAAAAGGCTAGATTACTTATCACTATTAAGAGGTCCATAGTAGATTTTCGCACTCAACTAAGATTAGTTCCTCGACAGATTCCTGCAATTCAACGATAGGTAATCAGCCCTCAACTGCTTTTTTAATTTTTTGTATCGAAAAGCCCCGACATTTATAAAAAAACAAGTTGCAGATTTTACTAATAGAAGATGATTTACTCGAACAAGCCAGATTTAGTCAAACACTAACACTCCTGCACTTTGAGATCATAATAATTCACGCGGAGGATGGACAGGAAGCATTAGCCATCCTAACAACAGCTAAAACTCTCCCGAATTTGATTTTGCTCGACCTCAATATGCCGAGGCTTAATGGAATTGAATTCCTTAAAAAAATAAGAACAATGCCCAACTTAAAATTAATACCAGTGGTAGTATTCAGTACCTCTACTAATCTATCAGACATTAATTCCTGCTATGAATTAGGAATAGCAAGTTTTATTCAAAAGCCATTCGATCACAAACAATATAAAGAAACTGTAAAATCTTTGATTAACTATTGGAGTATAAGAACACTTCACACAATAACACCTAAGTAGAAGAGTAAGTTGTTTAACACCCAAGCCTTGCCCCATTATAATGACTTTAAAACCAATCACTAGTATGGTCAATACACATGACATATATACATCTTTTGCACTTCTAGATAACGAAGAGCAAATTATTGATAGCTACGAATTTTTGAAAAGCTTGATAATTGATTTGGAGGGGCAAGGCACTATTCGTTTTAAGCTAAACACCACTTTGCCATTCATTAAAGGCAACCCAAGCTATATAAAGAAGACTTTCAAGCAGTTCCTGGCTCAAGTATCTAATAAGCTACAAGAGGAAACCGGAACAATTGAGATCATACATATAAGAGATCGAAACTCATGGATCTTCGGCTTATTAATTCAGAATATAACGACTGGACAGATGAGTGAAAAAATAAATAAAAAACACATTGTATCAAAATTCAAACTTATCATTTCTAAGAAAGCAAACATGCAATTCGACACCTTTCTACCAGAATAAAATCTACTGTAAACAAATGGAACGTCCTTCACTCAAGTATCTTAAGACCCTATCTAACGGCAATGAAAAATTTGAAGTGAAGATACTTCGGGTTTTAATCACCGAACTTCCGGAGGAATTAGATAATTACAAGAAGGCGCTGAAAGCAGAAAATTATTTTTGGGCAGCAGAAATAGTCCATAAAATCAATCACAAAATTGCCTTTTTTCAAATGGAGCAAGGTTTTGTACTAGCAAACCAGCATGAATTAGATTTAAGAGATGGAAAACTAAATAATCAAGAAGAATTTCTGGAAATCGTCACAAAAATTCTTAAATTTCTCCCAGAATATCCGGAGGAACCACATGAACTGCATTGTAGTTGACGACGAGAGTGTGTCAAGAGAAATTTTAACTTTTTTATGCAACCAAGAACCTAATCTTGAGGTGGTGGGCGCTTTTAACAATGCAATGGATGCATTTATTTTTCTTAACAAGGAACAAGTGGATTTGATTTTTCTAGACGTGCACATGCCAGGCTTTTCTGGATTTGATTTCTTACAGACCCTAAAAAGTTCTTCACAAATTATATTAACTACTTCCGATAAAGAATCCGCCCTAAAAGCCTTTGATTACGAGAACATTGCTGCCTTTCTAATAAAACCTATAGATCCTGACAGATTTAAAAAGGCCATTTTAAAAGTGGAAAAAATACTGAGCATTTCCCCTAGCGAAACCATAACAAACCCAAAAGGCACCAGTCAATTTTATATCAATATTGACAAACGGTTGATCAAACTTAATTCTAAGGATGTAAATATGATCGAAGCTAAAGGTGACTATGTTTTGATTCACCTCGACGACAAAGAATATAGAGTTCATACAACCCTTTCAAAAATTAAAGCTAAACTTCCTACTGAATTCTTTTTCCAGGTTCATAGATCATATATTATCAACCTTAGCAAAATAATAGACATACAGGACAACACAATTCTGATTCAAAAATTTGTTATTCCAATTAGTAGATCCAGACGTTCAGAATTAATGAACAAACTAAATCTTATATAAAAGAGTGATTGCAACATTCGAGCTAACGGTATTCTTTTTTAATCTCATATAATACTTGCCGCATGTTCCTTAAGACTGGAATAAAACTACAAAGGCCATTCATTCAACTTTTTCCCAAAACCTCAATTTATCTTTGTTGCTTGATTTGATTAGCAAATAGCTGGCTGGTATCTCAGTAGCTTCGCCGCAATAGGTCACGATTCTGGTACCAACAGGCAATCTTTTAAACTTTTCGCTGAGTAAGGCTATATAAGAATGGTACAGTTCTAGGTCGACACGATTTTCCTTATCCAGTTTGTCCTTGAGATTGATATTTTCTTCAAAGGAATTGAAGAAATAAAAGGCGTCAAATGCGCCAAAATTAAGATTATTCAAATCATCATGAATAAATTCCAGATTTTGAAGCTGAAATTTTACAGCTAGTTTTCTAGAAATCTGAATAAGATTCTCACGCTGCTCCACTCCAGTAATCTTAGCATCTACATGCGCCGCAGCGATTAAACAAAATTTACCAGCACCAGAACCTAAATCCAAGATGGATTTGCTCTCTGCTCCGCACAAAAAAAACATAGCTTTCTTCGCTACATCCACTGGTGTCCAGTGTGTCCCGGAAAGTTTTTTAATTTTTACAGGATAAAGTGAATCAAACTCTTCATCCTTCATTTCTCTCAATTCCATAGCAAAAGCCTAAAAGATGCTGAATCCGTAAGCATATCTTAAAATTAAAACCTTCCTTAGTATACCAAACCTAGAGAAATGAACAAGCTCCTGAAAACCTATCTGGTTTTTATTTTTACACTTATTACAATTTCCGCAACTGCACAGCAGCAAACTGAGCTTTTGAAAATTTCAAAATTCGTAGATGGAGATACTTTTTGGGTGATAAATGAGGATGGCACAAATGAGAAAATAAGGTTGATCGGGATAGATACACCAGAAGCTAGAAGGACGGGAAGGACAGAAATTGAATACTTCGGAAAGGAAGCCTCAGCTCATGTGAAGGCGCTTCTCATAGGTAAAAGAGTAAGGCTCGTTTATGATGTTGGGAGATATGACCGTTACAAAAGAACTTTGGCCTATGTTTATTTGGAAGATGGCAGGTTTTTAAATGCCTTGTTGGTACAAGACGGTTATGCTACAGCAGCTACTTTTCCTCCAAATGTCAAGTATGCAGAATATTTCAAAAAACTTGAAAAGGAAGCCCGTAGTCGAAAGGCAGGAATGTGGGCAATAGACTGATTCATATTTGAATAGGCATACTAGCAGAAACCCATTTAAGCCGAATAAAAGCACTGATCGTCAGGATATAAAAAACCAATCATATGCACCTGTAGACTTCTACTTCCTTGCCTGTTTCCCAAAAATCTCTTTTAATTTTTTAGCATAAGCCGAAGCATACTTTGCCATCCCCAAATCTGTCGGGTGTGTGCCATCTACGAAGTCGTCTGTCCCCAAGCCAATTTCTTCTTTGGTTAAGGTGTATAGCCCCGTCACTCCTCGCTCATTTAACTGCCCAAAACTTTCCTGAAGCCAAGCATTCAGGTTTTCATAGATTTCCGCTCTTGGCTCATAGACCAAACCATCTGAGTACCCAGCATGCTCAGTTAATAAAATCGGTGTATCAGGATATTTAGCACGAAGTGTGGTTACGGCATATCTGATCTTTTCTTTTATATCATCTGAACTAAATCCAGCTCCTGGGCCTAGATTTGGCAGACAGTCTAAGATGAAAATTGCAGGATCGATTTGAGAGACGTATTCTATCACTTCTGTCTCCATTCTTCCATTTCCTGAAAAAGCCAAATTGATCATCGGCATATTCATTTCCCTTGCCACAATATTTGTCCAAGCCATACCTGGCCTCGAAGCACAGGCTCCTTGAGCTATGGAAGTACCATATACCAAAATTGGCTTTTCCGTTCTTTTCGGAGTGAATGCAAAACTTTTATCATCAGGCACTCCTATCTCCAAACCACTCAATCCATTATAAAGTGGTAGGAATAGCTGAAATTCTTTTGGCGATCCTGATTCACTATCTAACTGAAACTGGTACGTCACCTTTTCGCCAAACTTGTAATTTCCTCTTACCCATAACAGTTTGCCCGAACCGTCTTTTACATACAGATCCACTCCACTCACACCTGTAGCGGGCATATGTGGCATTTCCAACCGAGTGGAAGTAGGGGTAAAAGAAACTTGGATTTCGGGACTATCTGAGGTGAAGCGTAGGGTAAGACCCGCAGTTTGTCTGGACAAATTCCACACTGGGGATCTGACGATATTTTCAGCAGAAGCAGGCAGACGATTAAATCCTATATCCTCCCAACCCCTGCCTTCCAACGCTTGAATCATCTCCGGGCTTTCACCATACCAGCGGATTTCCTGCGCGTTAGAAGCACTTGAGAAGAGAAATAAAAATAGTATTAGTGTAAGTTTAAAGGAATTGTTCATTCTATAAACATAAGATTTTGAGCGGAAAGGACGCATATTCACACAGCCATTTTTTCTTGGGATATAGGAAGAGTCAGCTTATCTGAAATAAACCCTACTTATTTGAAAGTGAACCTGCTAATCAACTACCTTTTATCCTTCATATATTCCCCTTTCATATCTTTTCCTTAATTTGATTTTTATATCTTAAAACCCTATTAACCTCCAATCCTATGTTTAAGAAATTTACTGTCCTCAGCCTGCTGGGGTTTTCACTTTTTTCCTGTGAAAAAAAACCTGAATTACTCACAGACGAACAATATTCTCAACTTACCGACGAGCAAAAACGATCTTCAGAGCACGCAATAGACGGAATCGTAATTGGAGATGAGCGACTAGAACTCACACTTTTTGCTTCCGAACCTATGATGTCAAATCCAACCAATATGGATATCGATGACCGTGGAAGGATTTGGATTGCAGAAGCATATAATTATAGAACAGCTTTAAATCCCCGCAATCCCACTAGAGCAGAGGGTGACAGAATCCTCATTATGGAGGATACAGACGGAGATGGCGTAGCTGATGAATCCAAAGTTTTCTACCAGGGCAATGATATCAATGCGGCCTTAGGTATCGCGGTCTTTGGAGACAAAGTTTATGTCTCTGTCAGTCCATATGTATATGTATTTACAGATGCAGATGGAGATGATGTTCCGGAGAAAAAAGAGATTTTATTCATGGGCGTAGGAGGAGTTCAGCATGATCATGGTATGCACTCCTTCACTTTTGGTCCTGACGGAAAATTGTATTTCAACTACGGAAATGCTGGTGAAGGTTTGCATCATGCAGACGGCACTCCGATTTTGGATCCACTGGGCAGACCAGTAAATAACAAAACTCAACCTTATAAAGAAGGAATGGTTTTCCGCATGAATCCTGATGGATCAGATGTGGAAGTGTTGGGCTGGAACTTTAGAAACAACTACGAAGTAGCGACAGATAGCTACGGTAGAATGTGGCAGTCCGACAACGATGATGATGGCAACCGAAGCACTCGGATCAACTACGTGATGGATTATGGCAACTATGGTTTTAAAGATGAATTCACTGGCGCCGATTGGAGAGCAAGGAGAATCAACATGGAGGATTCTGTTTATCAGCAGCATTGGCATTTGAATGATCCTGGTGTAGTTCCTAACCTCCTGCAAACTTACGCTGGATCACCTACAGGTATTTTGGTTTACGAGGGGAAATTACTTCCAGTAGAATATCAAAATCAGGTCATTCACTCTGACGCAGGTCCTAATATCGTAAGAGCCTATCCTACCGTGCCTTCAGGTGCGGGATTCAATGCGAAAATCATCAATCTTTTGGATGGGAATCCTAGAGACAATTGGTTTCGCCCTTCTGATGTAACTGTAGCCCCTGATGGCTCCCTCTTCATTTCAGATTGGTATGATCCAGGAGTAGGTGGTCATGCGATGGGAGATCAGGACAAAGGTAGAGTCTACAGACTCGCTCCAAAAGGTGTTGACTATAAAGTAAGCAAGCCAGATTACACCAGTATTTCTTCCTTGATCAATTTACTTCAAAGCCCAAATCGTGCTACTCACTTTAAAGCATTCATGGCTTTGGTAGAAAAAGGTGACGAGGCAAAAGATGCATTGGAGAAACTATTTACTGCAGGAGAAAGCCGAATGAGAGCCAGAGCATTTTGGGTACTTACCAAACTTTCCAATGGTAACGACTACATCAAAACTGCGTCAACAGATACGGATGAGAATATTCGGGTAGCTGCTATTCGAGCTTATAGAAATAACAAAATGAGTGATGTCTCCTTCTTACTACAAATGGCAGGTGATCAGTCGGCCCAAGTCCGAAGAGAAGTAGCATTGGCAATCCGCTACAAATCTAGTCCAGAAGTATGGCTGAAGCTTGTCGACGGTTATGAAAATGGAGATCGTTGGTATTTGGAGGCTTTGGGTATTGCAGCAGAAGGTTTTTGGGATGATTACTTACCAAAATACCTGGAAGCAAGCGGTTCAGGATGGATAGAGAACCAAGTTGCGAAGGATATTGTGTGGAGATCACGGGCTTCTAACACTTCTGAACTTTTGGGAAAAATCATCCTTACACAGCCAGGCAGAAACAATCAGGCCTATTATAGAGCTTTGGATTTCCAGTCACCTGCGTCCAAAAACATCACACTGAAATCACTATTGGCAAATGCACCAGAAGAAGATCAGCTCATTATTTTAAGACAGATCAATTTTGATCAAGCCTCACCAGATCGTGATATTCTAGCACTTGCCAAACAAACAGCCGGAAGTATCGCGGATGACCGAGACTTTTTGGATGTAGTTAGCAAATATGGTTTGACTGATCAAAAGGTAAGACTGGAAAAGTTGATCTACCAATCAGACAACAACCAGCATTCTCAAATGGCTGCCAATAGTTTTGCTTCACTCTATGGCATGAATGATATCAAAAAGGCTTTTGCAGATTCTGATCAAGCAAAAGCTATATTATCCATGGAGAAATTTGGGACTATAGACAACGAGGATATGGCCAAACTATTGGCTGAGGTGTACACAGACGAATCAAAACCACTGGAAACACGAACTGCAGCTATGGAAGCTGCGAAAGGCTTCAATTCTGAGCCATACCTAATGGAGTTGGCAAAAGCAGATAAGATTCCTGCAGATATGCTGCCGATAGCTCAGAAAATTCTTCTTTCTTCCTGGAATGGAAACATCCGATCTGAAGCCAATGAGAAATTTGGCAGCGCCACAGCCAAGCAATATGATATTGCCAAATTGGTTGCCGCAAGTGGATCGATAGAAAATGGAAAAACCATCGCTTCTAACTACTGCGTATCATGTCATAAAATCGGGAATGAAGGGATTGATTTTGGCCCAGGCCTAACAGAAATCGGCGATAAACTCTCCAAAGAAGGGCTTTTCAATGCCGTGATCAATCCATCCGAAGGTATGGGATTTGGCTACGAAACTCAACTCGTCAAAATGAAAGATGGTACTGAGTTTACTTGTATTGTCAATTCCAAGACGGAAAATGATCTGGTAGTGAAATTGGTCGGTTCAAGTGAGCAGAAAGTCTACAAACTTGTAGACGTAGAAAGCGTCACCCAACTTGACGAATCTTTGATGCCGAAGTTTCCACTTTCAGAAACTGAGCTAGTAGACTTGGTTAGCTATTTGGAGACATTGAGAAAGTAAACAATAAATTGCCTGCACTAGATGTCAACAAGTGATATTGGTGCAGGCAAATCTGTATTTTTACTGACTATATGCCAAAACCATTCAGCTTCCCGATCCATACTTGTGTGACTGGAAATCCTGTCACTTATTGTGAAGAAATAATTCCCGAAGTTTTTCAATATCCTTTTTTTAATCAAGGAGTCTCAGCAACTCGAAAACCACTCAATGATCGAAAATCCTCTATTCTAGGAGACATCACTGCTCCAACAGAAGAAGAATTACTGCCCATTAGAGGCTTTATCTTCCATACTTCTCACTGTGGTTCCACTTTGCTAGGAAGAATGCTTGGTTCATCGTCACAAGTAAGAATGATTTCAGAACCAGAATCAATCAATGGGCTTCTGCTTTCTTATCTGCTAAATCAACTTCCTGAAGCGCAAATCCTCACCCAATTAAAGCAAATTATTGAGGCATACCGGATTCCGGGAGATGGCAAAAAATCTATAGTTTTTAAATTAACTTCTTGGAATGTATTCTTGCTTCATCTCTTCCAGAAGCTTTATCCAAATACGCCTTGGATGTATATAGATAGGAATTCAGAGAATCTTATAAAGACGCTGAAAAATAAAGATGGTGGCTTTATTGAATGGTGGCATCATCCTGTGGATATGTTGAGAAAACATTTTGTAGATAACTCTTCAAGCAGTGTCGATTTTGAAAGTTACCTACGAAGCATTGTCGCCGGACATAGAAAAAGTGCTGTTAAAGCCCAAAATGGGAATGAGTTGTTTGTTCTGTATCCTGATTTCCTTAATTCAATCCCCCAAATCTTGGCACATTTTCAGCTTTCATTTTCTGAAGAGGAATTGGAAAAATCGCTAGCCTTTCAACGGTATAATTCAAAAGAATTTGAACCGGTTCTCTTCGAGTACTCGGCAGAACATTCTCCAAAACCTTTTCAAACATCAGTATGAAACACATCATTTCCAGCTTAATCATTTCAATTTCACTTTGGACGAATATTTCATTTGCACAAGAATTACTTTACAAAACCGAAACGCTTGAGATCGAGCAAATCAGTCCAAATACTTTTGTGCATGTCAGCTACCTAAATACAAACGATTTTGGAAAAGTGGCTTGTAACGGAATGATCGTCATGAATGAAGGTGAGGCACTGGTTTTTGACACTCCAGCAAGCGATGAAGCTAGTTTAGAATTGATAAACTGGCTGGAAAACGATCAAAAAGTAACAGTGAAAGCAGTTGTCGCTACACATTTCCATTGGGATTGCCTAGGCGGCCTAAATGAATTTCATGCGAAAGGAATTCCTTCTTACGCTGCTGACAAGACTATAGCTTTGGCCCGAGCTGCAGGTTATCCACTTCCAGAAAATGGTTTCAAAAAGAAGATGTCTTTGGAGGCTGGAAACATAAAAGTCACCAACCAGTTCTTCGGAGAAGGACATACCAAGGATAATTTCGTGGCTTATGTTCCTTCGGATAAAGTCATTTTCGGCGGATGCATGATCAAAGCTCTTGGCGTAGGAAATGGCAATCTGGAAGATGCAAATGTAGCAGCGTGGCCTGCAACTGTGCGGAATGTAAAATCAACATTTCCTGAGACACTCATCGTTATTCCCGGTCATGGAAAAATAGGTGGCACGGAGCTCTTGGATTATACGATTGAGATGTTTACGAAGAAATAATTCTGATTTTTAGTTAATCAAAAACTCAAGCTCTTCCCTTCTGCTAAACCAGAGAGGAAGAGTTTTTTTTCTAAAAAGCCTGCTAACTGAACTCAAATTCACTCCAGCTGTTTTCTGTCTAATAACTACCAACACAAAACTATGGAATCACTACAAGGAAAAACCGCGCTCATCACAGGCGCAGGAAAAGGATTAGGCAAAGCAATCGCCGAAGCATTGGCCAAAGAAGGCGTTCATCTCGCACTTTTATCCAGAACAGAATCAGATCTGCTAGCGGTCAAAGAAATCGTAGCAGGAATCGACTCCTCACTGAAAGTAAGCTATGCCGTTGCAGATCAGTCTGACTTCTCAAGCATCAAAACTGCAATCGCTTCCTTGATCTCAGAGGTTGGCGTACCTGATATTTTGGTCAATAATGCCGGTGTTGGGAAGTTTGGGAAATTCCTCGATTTGGAAGTTTCCGAATGGGAAAACATCATCAAAGTCAACCTGCTTGGCGTGTATTATGTCATTCACGAAGTCCTTCCAGGAATGCTTGAGCGCAAATCTGGCGATATAGTAAATGTTTCCTCCACAGCTGGCCAAAAGGGAAATGCGATAACAAGTGCATACAGTGCATCCAAATTTGGATTAAATGGCCTAACCGAATCGTTGATGATGGAAGTTCGAAAATCAGATATTCGTGTTTTCAGCATGACTCCTAGCACAATTGCCACTGACTTAGCTATCGGAAATAACCTGACAGATGGCAATCCAGATACAGTACTGCAACCGGAGGATTTTGCAGAATTGTTGGTTTCCCACTTGAAATTACCGAAAAGAGCTTTGGTGAAAAACGTGGAGTTCTGGTCTACCAATCCATAGTAGATTCACAATTTTAATTACCAATTTCGAAGCAATCATATATGCAATACTGTTGCATATATGATTGCTTTTTTTACCTTTGGGCAACTAACCCATCTAACCATGCATTCAAGCGAATTTGATATAATTATTATTGGCGGAAGCTACGCCGGACTTTCAGCGGCCATGGCTCTGGGCAGGTCTTTGCGAAAAGTATTGGTCATTGACGGGGGGAAACCCTGCAATAGACAAACTCCACATTCCCATAATTTTTTGACGCAAGACGGAAAAACTCCTGCAGAGATTTCCACTATAGCTAGAAAGCAAGTGGAGCAATACGACACCATAACTTTCCTTTTAGGATTTGCCGTCAAAGGAAAAAAGACCGAATCTGGCTTTGAAATCGAAACTGAGAAAGGAGAAGTATTTCAAGGTAAAAAACTGATTTTCGCCACCGGAGTAAAGGACATTATGCCTGAAATCCCAGGCTTCACTGAATGCTGGGGAATATCAGTAATCCACTGCCCCTATTGCCATGGCTACGAAGTGAGAAATCAGAAAACAGGGATCATGGCCAATGGAGATTTTGGCTACGAATTCGGAAAACTGATCACAAATTGGACTGAAGATTTAACGATTTTCACTAATGGAAAATCAACTTTGACAGATGAGCAAACTGGTAAATTGGCATTAAAAGGAGTACGAATCATCGAAACTGAGATTGAAAAAATTGAGCATAAAATCGGAAAGCTTGAACAGCTAATACTTAAAGATGGGGCTCAAATCGCATTGAAAGCTTTGTATGCGAAGGCTGACTTTGTACAAAGTTCAGATATTCCAGTATCTCTAGGAATTGAATTGACTGAACACGGTCATATTAAAGTTGACCCAATGCAAAAGACAAGCATCCTAGGAGTTTACGCTTGTGGAGACAATTCCACTCAATTTCGCTCAGTATCTTTTGCAGTATCCACAGGGACCATGGCAGCAGCAGCTTGCAACAAGGAATTGATCGACGAGGAGTTTAGAGATATTTAATGTTGCTCAAATCTGGAAACAATAGATGATAACTTTTCAAATGAATTCGCTGACGTGAATTAGCACCTTGAATTCAGAAATCGACATGCTACAGATTAAGCCCATCATTTAAGTAAAGGAAAAAAAGGTCATCCTATTAGTGAGGAAAAGAAATGACTAAAAAACAATTTACGCTGATCACGGGCCTAGGAGAAGTGCTAGTAGAAACCATGCACTGGTTTACTAAACCTTTTTAATGAAAACATGGATTCAGCGCTAGACCAAAATTCGTTGAAATAAGTTGTTGGATTATATGACTGGTATTTGTAAACATCAATCGAACTACTACTTTCGTAGGATGAGAAAATCACTGTTACTAATAGCTTGCCTGCCTTTTCTGTTTTCCTGCGTCGAAGATGAGAATCCTAGTTCCCAAAGCTCAGATATCTTTAAAGTGACATCTGTTAATTTCATAGCCGAAAATGAAACATACTTTGCCATAATCCACGATTCAACGGGTCTTGCATTAGATTATGGCCAGCTTTTTAATGGAAAAAGTGTGGAGTTTGTGGTGGATAAAAGCAAAAAGCATCATGTCTCTACCTTCATGATCAGAGAAGAACAATATGGCCACAAGGAATACATGAGCACTTTTACAAATCAAGATTTGACATTCGATATGGTTTTGGAATATAGCCCATCTACAACAGGCAGTCCAATTGGTACCTTCGAAGTAATTGTAACAGATGATGAACCTGTAGGCGCTTATGTAACGGCACAAGGAAACATGTCCGAATATTCCGTTTATACAAATACCTTCAATCAGTCCTCGAATTTATTTGCGGAAGAAAATCGCTATTTGGTGGTTGCAAACGGGAGTGGGAATAGAAGGTATTTGTACCTAGACAATCCCAAAAAGGATAACAGCTATACTATAGAATATTCAAAAATGAAGGAGTTCGAAACTGTTTTTGAAATTCCTAAATCTGACTATTCACAGTTTGGGTACAATATCATAAGTATGGAAAATAGAAATGGACAGTATTATTCAAAATATATTTTAGCCACTGGCAGTCAATACAATAATAAGATTGGCAGCTACAAATTAGAGTACATTGATGCCATCTCAACATATTCTACTATTATCCAAGGACGCAAAGCTTCAAACCCTAAAACTACATTTGTTTACTCAAAATTTGGAAGCCCTGTTACTAATATGATTTTATTGGATGTTGACGAGATAATTATCACTAAAGATAAAATTTCAGACTTTCAATTTGGGACAAAGGTTGATGGTGCACTTTATAGTGCTGGCTTTCTTTCTTCCAAAAATATATCAGATGGACAACCAACTTCCCCATTTTTTAGCTGGAGTATTAATGGGACTGACTCCGAATTTTCATTAACAATACCAGAAGGTTTGAAGGCATCATATCCTTTTTTCTTGTCTGATCTATCTCATTTGTATTTAAGTAATACAGCAATCAGAAAGACTTTAAAAGAATCAAATGTATTAGGTGTGAGGGAAAATGAAACTACTATTGTTTCCCAATGGCATAATGACTAATTAATCTTAATGAAATGCTCACGATTTTGAGGAAATGATCGATATATCTATTTTTCAAAACTTCAGAACTGATGACTCTAGGTAAGACGCTTTCCTGAGTTAGGAATCACTTTAACTTTCAGTCTTCAGCCACCTCACGTAATTTTTCAAATATCCCCTCTTTCAACTTCAAATCCCGATCAAAAAGTAAAGGATAATTGGTGCGTCCACGAACAGGAAAGTTATTCAACCAACTTCTACCATCGTGTAAGCCCCATAAAGTCACTCTGGTGATTTTGTCTTTATGTTTCTGGAATAGCTGAAAAAGATCTCCATATCGCTGAGCAAGTTTGGCTTCAGCTTCAGCTGAAATTCCATTTACAAAAGGATTGTATTCTGGTGAGTTAGCAAAATTGATATTCAAATCAGCGCCTTGTGCATTATTAGGACGAGGAAGCACATCCACATCAAGTTCAGTAATCACAACCTTGAATCCAGCTTCAGCGATTTCTATAATCCCTTGCTCTATTTCCTCCAGTGTAGGACTTCCCAGCATGTAATGCCCTTGCATTCCAATGGCATCAACGCGAATTCCTTCCGATTTCATCTCCTTTGCCAGCTCCAAAATCCCTTTTCGCTTCGAAGCTTTCCACACATTGTAGTCATTGTAATAAAGTTCTGCATTAGGATCTACTTCATGTGCTTTGCGAAAAGCTGCTTTGATAAAATCCTTTCCCGCGACATTATACCACTTCGACTCCCTGAAACTCCCATCCTCGTTGAAAGCCTCATTGACAACGTCCCAGCCATCAATCTTTCCTTTGTAGCGACCAGCTACAACTGCTATATGATCTTCCATTTTGGAAATCAAGTCTTCTTTGCTTAGCATTTTTCCAGATTCATCTTCAAAAACCCAATTTGGGGTTTGCTGATGCCATACCAAGCAATGACCTATCGTAAAGGCTTTCATCTTTTCTCCCAAAGCCACATAGGCATCTCCAAATTCAAAGTCATACTCCTCTGGCTTTGGATGAACCTTCTCCCATTTCAGCCCATTCTCAGGACTCAAACTATTGAAATGCTCTGCTAGTACTGCTAATGCTTTTGGCTCCTTACCTGAAACCTGCTGCGCATTCACCGCCACTCCTATGTGGAAGCTATCTTTGAAAAGATCCTTGATACCAATCTCTCTTGGTTTTTGAGCTGAAGAAAGAATGGTCAACAAAATAAACGTAAGGGATTTTCTTAGCATGATTGAATAAGTTTAGAAGGCATCGGCAAATTAGCAAAAAGAATATTTATATAATGAATTTCTAAAACAGAGGTTTTATAACTTGAATTATACTTTTTAACAAAGTAAAATTCCATTATTTGACAAAAGTCAAGGCATTACATTCCTCAAGCACTTAGCTTTGAAAACACAAATAAACCCAGGCATATACACTATGAAACAACTCAAATCCTTCGCTCTACTTTTAATTCCAATAATTGGATTTAGCTGTAGTAGTTCTTCTAACGAACAGACTTTTGACAGTTCGGTACTCCCTAGAATGAGTCAGGAACAGACAGAAAAAGTCATTGAGGATTTCATTATGGCAGAAGACGGAGCGACCATCCAAATTCCCGCTGGCTTTTATGAATTGAACACCCAGTTGATCCTTGACAACAAATCGAATATCATCATCCAAGGTGCTGGAATGAAGGAAACAGTCCTTTCATTCAAAAACTTAAAAACGGGAGGCGAAGGAATCAAATTGGTGGGAAATAATCTAACCATCCAAGATTTAACAGTAGAAGACGCACCTGGTGACGGAGTAAAAGCTCAACATGTGGATGGCATTACTTTTCGCAGAATTAATGTCACTTGGACAAATGGTGATAAATCCAAAAACGGCACCTATGCGATTTACCCAGTTCAGTGCAAAAATGTGATGATAGATGAAGTAATCGCTTCTCACTCCCGGGATGCAGGAATCTATGTAGGCCAATCTGAAAATATCATTGTCAAAAACTCTCTTGCCTTCGGAAATGTGGCGGGAATCGAAATTGAGAACTGTGACAATGCAGAGGTTTTCAATAACGTAGCGCGTAATAACTCAGGCGGAATTCTTGTGTTTAACCTTCCAGGTTTGCCAAAATCAGATGGTGCAAAGACAAAAATATACGACAACGACATCATCGAAAACAACCATGAAAACTTTGCTACCGCACTCGGAGAAGGCCCAAATGGCAATACCGTAACCATGATTCCTCCTGGCTCTGGAGTGATTCTCTTGGCTGCCAAAGAGGTGGAAATCTACAACAACCGTATCCTTCGCAACAAAACTACAGGAGTAGCAATCGCGAGTTACCAAATCACAGGATTTCCAAGTGATGCTCCAAACTGGTCTCCATACACTTCGGATATTTATGTCCACGACAATGAATATGACCGAACAAAAGGATTCCCGGATTTGAGTAGAGAGCTGGGACAATTGATCAGCATTTACAATGCGCATGGCAAAGCCAAGACTCAGGACATTATCTACGATGGTATTTGGGATGAGTCTATCAGCAAAGATGTAACTACTAACCCGATGAGAATTTGTCTTTCAGAAAAACGCATGGAAGATCTGTTCTTCACGCGTTTTGACCTAACTGAAGGCGAGGATAATATCAAAGCTTATGCGGATGCTTCTCCTTTTCAAAACTGTACCGTACCTGTCTCTACAAACGTCAGCGCAATGGCTGGAATGTGATGTCAAAAAGTAAAATTTTCTGGTGGTTCAATCTATTACTCGCATTAGGGATTTTGACCTTTGCCTGTCAAAACAAACCTGCTAAAACTGAATCCAAAGAGGTCATTTTAAAAGAGGAAGTTGCATCAGGAGTTTTCCCGTACGGAAGACTGTCTACTTATGGGTTCTTCTCCGGGGAATTGAATCAATTAAACCCTAGCGACGAGGTAATCCTCTATAAACCTGCCTCCTCCTTATTCACAGATTATGCTCTAAAAAGCCGCTTTATCTTTTTTCCAGAAGGTAAAAAAGCGTCACTTACTTCCAATGAACTGAATTTTCCACAAGGCACTATTCTAATCAAGAACTTCTATTATCCAGCGGATTTCAGAAAGCCTGATGGCGCAAGAAGAATCATAGAAACCCGGTTGCTGATCAATGAGGATAATGGGTGGGTAGCCTATCCTTACATCTGGAATGACAGCCAGACCGAGGCAATTCTAAAAGTAGTAGGCGGAGAAATCGAAGTTTCATTTACCGATTATGAGGGTAAAGATCAGGTGATCCATTACATAGTGCCAAATAAAAATCAGTGTAAAACCTGTCATAACAGATCCGAAACCTTAGCGCCAATCGGCGTGAAAGTTCAGCACTTAAATAATGAGTTGGAATTCAAATCTGGTAATATCAACCAATTAGCACACTGGACTGAGTTAGGTAAGTTGGAAGGTTTCGAAGGAGAAAAAGCACATCCTGCTATGATCAATTACGAGGACAATAATCTTCCTCTGGACGATAGAGCGATGGCTTACTTAGACATCAATTGCTCCCATTGTCATAGCGCAGCTGGGCCTGCGAGTACCTCAGGCCTTTTTCTAACGTATGATCAAACTGACCCACTAAAACTAGGGGTAAACAAAATTCCAGTAGCAGCAGGAAATGGAGCTGGGACTTTTGACTTTGATATCGTGCCGGGCAAAGCAGATGAATCCATTATTACCCATCGCATGAATTCCACCGAAGTTGGGATCGCAATGCCTGAACTTGGCAGGACGACAGTCCATAAGGAGGGTGTTCAGCTGATTAAGGATTGGATAAACAGTATGAAATAGAAAATGCTGCCGAGATAAAGATTCGGCAGCATTCTCATAAAATTTTTTGTATCTCCACTTTTCAGGAAGGAAACCAGAGATCGAGATCAAAGCCTCCTAGGAGATGGTAAGAATGAATCATTTAGGTGCTTCGGTCACCCGTAATCGGTCTTCCGTCTGCTAAGTCAAGCAATTTAGCTCGCTGAAATCCTTGGGGATCAATATAATGTTTCTCTTAGAAAGTAAATCCAGCAGACAATTTGAAACCTCTGTTATATACATCGGCGTCGCTGTCTTTGAAAATCGGTGTAAATCCGTAATCATAAGAAGCTTGTACATTGAAACCTTTTGGAAGGTTATATCCAACACCAAGCACTAGACCAATGTCCGTTTCTTTGATTGCATCAGAATCATATGAAACTGTATTTCCGAAGAAATCACCTTCAAACTTTGAGCTCGCCAAGAATGAAATCTGAGGTCCAGCGAAGACATTAAATCCTTCCCCAGGATACATTCTAAAAAGCACCGGAATATCCACATAATTCAGAATTGCTCTGCTATTTGCGAAGTCGTCGTTTTGCGTTCCTTTGACAGAATAGTAAACTCCTGGCTCCAAAGCCAAACGATCCGTCATAAACAACATGGTGTATCCACCCACGTGAAATCCTACCCTATTAGTGTATGCATTTTCTGAGACATCGTCACCACCAAAGTTGAAAAGGCTGGCTCCACCTCTTACTCCAAATCCTCCTGGCTTATCAGCAGATAATTGGGCATGAGACAATTGGATTACTCCGAATCCAAGGGCAAGAAATAACATTACTTTTTTCATAGTCAAATACTAGTTGGTTTCCCTTCTGTATTCCCATGATCGTGCCAAATGCAATTACCTAGTCCAAGCGTTCGATTACTTTCTTGTCGATATAGTTCGAGTTGAGCAGGCTCAAAGCACCCATATATTTCATATCGAAATTCAGTGTATCTCCCACCTTGTAGTTGTTAGGGTTTTCCCCCAGATTGATGATCAGCATATCAGAACTGCCTCCAAGAATCTCATATTTCTCATCGCTAGGAATCAGATATTTTGGATCCACATCCAATAATCCAATGTCTATAATAGCCCTGAAAGAACTCTTTCCATAAAGGGATTCATCGATCTCCAGAGTTTCTCCTTGTGGGTTAGCAGCCAGATTACCAACAGGTAAAAGTGGCTTTTCCTGCATTTCTATGATCTCAGCATGCAATTCAAATACATCTCCATTCATGCCTTCAATCACTTTTTCTTCAAACAAATCAAGGCCAAAATATAAGGTCTCTCCTACTCGAAAATGATTGATACCCTTAGGCAATTGTTGAGTCAGCATCAATGGAATCGTCACTGAAGTTCCAGCAGAAACCCAAGGGATTTTCTTATTGAATTTAAGCTCAATGATTTGCTTATAAAGTGAGAGTTGAATGAGCTTATCTGTAGATGGCATCACTCCATTTAGGCAATTCAAATTAGTACCAAGACCGATCACCTCTATGCTTGGTAGCTGGAAGATTTGGGAATAAAATTCCACCAATTGCTCTCCCATTACACCTTCACGAAGATCTCCTGTCTCGACCATAATGATGATCTTATGCTTCTTGCCTTGTTCTACAGCTTCCTGGCTAATCCATCGGATAGTTTCCAACTCACTATTCAAACTGACATCTGCAAACTGCACCATCTTACCAATGTTTCTTTTAGAAACAGGCTTGATATAAACAGTTTGGATTTCCGGCTTAAGTGATTTGACCATTGCCAAATTCGAAATCCTACTATCGTGGACTTCTTTTACGCCAAGATTGATAAGCTCTTGTAGAAAAAGTCTGTTGCCACAGAGTAGCTTAGACACAACTCCCCACGTAACATCATTATCTGTAAAAGTCTTCTTGAGAAACTCAAAGTTCTCCTTGAGCTTAGCTCTATTTAATGTCAGGTAAGCCATTTTACTTAGTCAACCTCATTTCAAGGTATTTTTTGGTAAAGCCGATACGCTCGTAAAGTTTCTTAGCAGGATTTTCTGGCTCCACATGCAAGGCAATAGACCCATTGGCCATTTTGATAGCCATTTCCATGATTTTCCCGCCAATACCTTTACCTCTTTGGTCTGCATCTACTGCGATATAAACCAATATATTTTCAGGGATATAGCCAGACATACCAGTCTTGTTCATGATAAGCGCTCCAAGAATTTTTCCATTCTCACGAGCCATCACGACAAAACCTCCAGCATGCATACTTTGATCCAAGGCATAATCCAGACACTTCATAATGTCCTCCTTAGGATCACCATATTGCCCAAGGTGAAGAAAAAGGAAATCCGCAATCTCATTCTTTTGTAAATAAGTCGCGTTATCAATAGTTGATAGAGTTTCGAGTGTGATCATTTAGATATTAACTTTGAACTATAATTTTTTTCATAATAAATCACTGACACAAATGTCAGCAAAGAGAGCGTAAGCCCGAATAGATTGGCGTCCAAACCAAGTGGAAGCGAGACCTCAGATATAATCAATCCTGCAGTCAAGGAACCTCCAGCAATCATGGACGAAGTAGCTGCTTTGGCACTAGTCTGCCCGAAGAACAAACCTCCTATCACTGGCACAAATAGTCCAGAGACCATAAACGCATAGGAATATAACATCAAACTTAAAACTTCCGTCATCTGCCAGGCAATAATAATTGCCACGACTCCGATGGCTAAAGTCAGCAACTGTGAAATCCTCATCTCTTCTTTAAGAGATTTAGTAGTGTAATATTTCCCTATAATATCTGTGGTAAGGTTGCCTGAAGCTGCCATCAAGCAAGAATCTGCTGTAGAAAGAACTGCTGAGAAATAAGCCGACATCATCAAGCCCAAAATACCAGCTGGTAAGATCTGGCTTAGCAAAACAGGTAGTCCCATCTCAGGATCCATCGCTGTGGTGAAACCCTCCAGCGCACCTTGTTCAACTGCTACTCTGGATAGTAAACCCAAAGAAACTCCTAAAAGTGCCATTATGGGCCATTCAAATAGTCCTGCGATAAACCAAGCCTTCTTAGCTGACTGCACATCACGTGCGGCAAAGATCCGCTGATAAAGCGTCATCCCCACAAACCAGATTGGAATAATCGTGATCCCCCAGTTGGCTAGATCCTGCCAAGTAAGGTTGGAAAAAGAGAAAAACTCCTGAGGCAAGGTGCTTTGAATTCCTTCCCAGCCCCCTACAAAATTGTAGGAAATAGGAATCCCGATAAACATCAATCCTGCCATCAAGACAATCCACTGAATCGTATCGGTGTATATCACCGCTTTCAATCCTCCCATGACGGTATAAATCACCGCCACGGCTCCCATAATCAACAGCGCATAAGAAAGGTCAAGCTCTTCGAAAGTCCCCGAAGCAAGCTTGGCTCCAGCCAAAAGCTGTGAAGAAGTGAAACCCAGATAACCGAGAAAGCAGATTACTGCTGCAACTTTGGCTGTGGTGGAATTATACAAATGCCCAATAATCTGTGGAAAGGTAAAAAACTTAGCAAACGCGGAATCAGACTTGACCCTGGGAATTAGAACAACTGCAGCGAGCCAAGCTCCCAACAGTCCTGTAAAAAGCATCCAGGAACCGGACATTCCCATCACAAATCCCAGTCCTCCAAGACCAATGGAGAAACCTCCCCCTACGTCAGTTGCTACTACAGAAAGCCCTATGTGCCAAGGCCCAATACTGCGACCTCCCACATAATAATCCTCCTGACCTGAGTTCTGTTTCATGTAAAAATAACCCACACCCAGCATCGCCAGCATGTAGGCCACAAAGATCCCCAGATCTATATAACTCATAACTAATTTGTGTTTGTGACAAAACCTCTCTAAAATATAATTTTTCAAAGTTAAGCAATAAGCCTCATATTCAAAATTTTATTGGGTTTAAAGGCTAAAATTGATCATTCAGTCCAATTTTGAATTGGAATAATCTAAAATCATATACTGATAGATTAAAAAAATAGAGTAAGGCCCTTGTTCTGAATCCTGATTTTCAACTATTCGAGTTCAGGAATGAAAAAACAGCAGTTTTTGAGAACCAAATTCTTTTCGGAACACATAACTCACTTTGCATATGACTGTCATACCTTATTTCTTGACTTCTTGCATCTGATAGATATCATACAATTTTTGATTATAAGGATAATCCCAACAGCCCATTCTATGGTATAGATTGCCTCCAAACCCTTTCTTGTAAATATGAACACCGTGCAAAGGATGGCTCTGATTTAAGTTTGGGGCAGAGCCGAACATATCATATTCGTTGCAACCCCATGCCTTTGAAAGCTTGATAGACTCCCACTGAAGCGCATAGCTTGCCATGAGATTATTCTTACTGGAGGAAGATGCTCCATACAAATACGTCCCTCTTTCCTTTGACAACACCAAAAACATAGAGGAAAGGTATTCGCCATCGATATCCGCCATCAGCATTTTTACAGTTACACCTTTTTTGCTGTTATCCTGATTTTTCAAAATAACTGAAAAGTAATCCTGATGCTGAACATGCATATGATGGCGTCCTGCTGTATCAAGGTACAATCTGTACCAGTCGTCTAAATGCTCCATTCCGTATTCGCGGATTCTGACCCCAATTTTAGTAGCTTTCCTTACATTGTACCTCGTATTGTACCTCATGTTGGAAAGCAAATCTTGCTCACTTAAAGTCAGGTTTAGGAAAAAAGTGTTTTTAGGCAAATTATCGGAAATGCTTTTCTGGAGGTTCCAGTTTTCAGTATTGAAGTTGACCCGATATTCCTGAGTTTGATTTGGAGGTGGACCTATCCAATTTCCACTTGCGTCGAAATAATCTTCTTCGATTGCCCATTGATTCTCCCAAGCCAAATCAAAGCGGATAAAAATGCAATTTGACGGAAGCTGTGGCCGTATAGATTCAGATAATTGCTCCAAAAACAAGCCTTGGTTTTCAAATGACGGTTCCATTTTGGGACCATAAGGCACATAGGCAAAACAGGTATTTAGATCTATATATTTGATCAACACTAATAAATCCTCGCTCTTTTTCCCCGTAGGATCAGCTTCACTGATTAAAAGATCCTTTGAAATGGTAAGCTCAAATCCTTGCGGCAAAAAACCCTGATTCCCTTTCACACGTCCCCAAAACGGTGTCTGAGGCAAAATATTCGTACTCTTGAATTCCTCTATATCCTTAGGCGCTAATTCACAAATCATCCCTTTTCTTGCATTTTGGCGCAAAAGTAAAAAATCAAATACTTAATGTGAAACCAAATGGAATCTTTTGCAAGGCGAGTCTGAGCACCGCTCCATCACGCTTGGCATCATCGCCAAAATGCCAATTATGCTCTGCATCATTTTCCTGTCTGTGCAAGGTATTCACACAAACACCAAAGGTCCAATCAAGTTTGTCATCCCTTTTGGCCTTCATAAAAACAGAGTCTTTAAATGGTTGGTCACCCACCCTTTTTCAGAATCCCCTTCTCCACACTTTCGTTAATCAAGTTCTCGGCGTAGCTCCAAATAGAAGTCGAGCCCAGCTTAATTGCCTTTTTCTTGTCGTAAACTTGTTGATATGGAACATCATATTCTGCCCAAGTCCCACCATTATTTGAGGTGTTTTGTAGCAAGGGTTCAAAGCGATCCATTGCTTTTGCAAATTTCGCTTCGTCGGTCTCACCGGCTTCAAACTCTTCCCAAACCGCTATAAATTCCTCCGCTTGCTCCTTTGGTAGAAGCCCAAAAATCCGCTTAGCGGCAAGAAGTTCTTCTTCTGTATTGGTGTGGTTCTTTGTGGAATCATAGATAAAAGTATCACCGGCATCTATTTCCACGATGTCGTGGATTAGCACCATCTTCACCACCTTCAGTACATCTATCGGCTTATCTGAATGCTCCGCCAATACAATCGTCATCATCGCCAAATGCCAGCTATGCTCCGCATCATTTTCCTGCCTGTCGCTATTGAATAAGCGGGTTTTGCGTTGAATGTATTTCAACTTGTCTATTTCTTTGATGAAAGCTACTTGTTGCAATAGATTGGAGGTGTTCATGGTAAAGATGATTTTTAAGAGGCAAAGAAGTTTTGAAAAAAATACCGCTAACACCATGGCTATGCTGCGTATCCCGCAGGGTATGCAGTATAGGTGATGTGCTTAGTGTTTTTTTATTATTTCTTTCATTTTATCTTGATAGTTAAACTTTTCAGTCTCATTAAAGACGGTATCAATTATGTTTTGAAAGCCTGGTTCAAATGAGATTAAATAATACCCATTCAGTCTTTTTTTGTCGAGAGTTGAGTCAGCCATGAAAAGAAAGGTTCTACCTCTTAAAGAGTCAACTAAACAGTGTTCAGCCCAATCCATATTGTGGAAAGTGTGAAAACCTATAATTGAATCATTCCCCTTGAAACTAACGTCATAAAATTCTCCAGCAAAGTCTCCATTGTATGTCTCCTTATATTCAAGTTTAATCTTTTCAGAAATCTGTATTTCTCCTGACGAATGAATTGGTCCAAATGCCAACCATATAGTCAAAGGAATTGAGACGATTATAAGTCCAAAAATTCCAAGTACTATCAAAAGGATTCTTTTTATCGTCTTCTTTTTCATTTTACATTAAGCACAACGTTTTGCATATGGCTTGTGGCGGTTTCGAAGCACTTTCCTGTCCCGAGAAACCAAAGCTGACTCCGGAGCAAAAACCTTACGGACTGCCTTCAGCCCGCCTGAAGCTTAGGTTTTGTTGTTAGGTGCTGGCTTTATTTTTAATATATTTCCAAGATTACATTCTTTAAAAAAGTCCAACTGTTTCTCGAATAAATATCCATTGGCTATAAAGTCCATGTCATGGTCGGTGGTTTTAATATTCAGTTTCATTTCGTCAATTGAATATTCACCCACATAAATCCGAAAGTATCTGGCATAAACAATGGAAACTCCCATTTTGAGTAAAATCCACATTGGGAAAAGAGGAATTGGCTCAATGTTTTCAGTTCCTCGGATCAATTCAACTTCGAAAATTTCAGACTTATGAATTGGAATTAGTGTCCGTTGATTATTAATATTTGAATGCAACAACAGTCCATTTTCTCTTTTTTCAAAGTTACATTTTGAGTTGGTCGCTATTGAGTCAGTCTTACCAGTCTTTTCTATAAGCGACTTAAGAAAAAGTCCAGAACTACCAATAGTAATAGGTCTTTTAAAGTCCACCGAAATAGGTTTACCAAGTAGTCTGTCAATTTTTCTTTGATCAATACCTTTGTCGGTGAATATCATCTGTTTTTGCTTGCACCTGACGCTCCGACTATGAAATGTAGCCGCAAGCAGTGTCGGTTAAATTTAGCAATTAAGGTAATCAAAGCTTTGCCAAACGTTGACTGCGGCTATATTTTATAGTTTTTGTTGTGGTGCGTTTTTTATTTTTCAAGTTCAATAAAGTTCTTCTCAAATTCTGATAAATCTCCGTTCCTTTTGGGCATATCTTCAAATCCGAGGTTCAGAATGAGCGATTGACTGTCAACTTTTCCAAGTCCGAGAATTCGAGTGGTTCCATTTTTCATCTTGTACTGATATCCTTCAAAGCCCTGGTTTTGTGACTTAAATTTCAAGTTAGATTTTTTGGAATATTGGAACTGCTGTTCAAGTTGCGAGAATAATTGTTTGTCGACTCCTTGGTCTATCATTTCCTGTTTTAAATATAGCCATTGAGCAGAAAACCCATTGCACTCCATAACTTCGTATTTCGATTTAGCCGAACAACCCTCTGGAACGATTATCTCTGTTTTAACATAGGTTAATGTGTCGGTCGATTCTTGTCCGTAAACAGTGGAAAATAAAGCTATTGCCAATATTAGTAGAAGGTTTCTCATATTTTCTGTTCTTTTAAATTAATCTTCCAAGTTGTACTTAGTAAACTTCACTTTATTCAAGTCGTACACGGTTGTAAATATGTTGTATGTGTTCGGAATGTAAAGTTTGTCATCGAAGATGATGTATGGACTGGGAACTCCTCGGTCAATTTCGTAATACTTGTTTGTTTGAATATCTATAACTTTTGAATGGTCTACCCAAGGACCTATCCAAGTTTTCACTGTCTCTAATTTGTAACGAGGTTCATTATTTTTTGGAATCTCTAAAATCATAGAATTTATGTCAGCTCTTGTGTCTGTAGGATTTTCAAGGTATTGCTGAACTTCAACTGGTAATTCCTTAAATCCTACAGTTTCATGACTTAGGTAGCCAATGTCTCGACTCGTACAACCTCTAAAGACCGTAAACCACAGTATTATCGCTGTAGCTATCAAAATCGATATGAGTTTAGGAGTCTTCATTTTTTATTTTTAATGCACTACAACGGTTGTATATCCTCTATAGGTGATATCATCCTTATTTGGGAAGATATCCACTGTTATTAGTGATATTTTCCATTTATTTAAATATAGAAAAGATATACACAACGCCTCTCCTGCATTCCTCCCAAAAACCAAAAAAAGCCGACTCTCGCCGGCTTTTTCATTCTTTATGAATCTTGAAATTCAATTATACATTCTCGCTTTTCACAGATGCAGAGAAGAACTCTCTGTTCATTCTAGCGATATTCGTCAGGCTGATTCCTTTTGGACATTCCGCCTCACAAGCACCTGTGTTAGTACAAGCTCCGAAACCTTCAGCATCCATCTGAGCGACCATCTTCTCTGCTCTGGACATACGCTCGACTTGACCCTGTGGAAGCATTGCCAACTGAGAGATTTTCGCAGAGGTGAATAGCATAGCTGAAGCATTCTTACACGCTGCCACACAGGCTCCACAACCAATACAAGTAGCAGAATCGAAAGCCTCATCTGCAATTCTCTTTGGAATAGGAATCTCATTCGCATCAGGTACACCACCTGTATTTACAGACACGTAGCCACCTGCTTGGATGATTCTGTCAAATGATCCACGATCTACCACCAAATCCTTCACTACTGGGAAAGCCGCAGCTCTCCATGGTTCGATCGTGATAGTATCTCCATCAGAGAAGGAACGCATATGAAGTTGACAAGTCGTAGTTTGCTTCGGGCCATGTGGATGACCATTGATATAAAGTGAGCACATACCACAGATACCTTCACGGCAATCGTGATCAAAGTGCACTGGATCGTCTCCTTTGACAGCTAGTTCCTCATTCAAGACATCCATCATTTCTAAGAATGACATGTCAGTGGAAATTCCATCTATTGGATAGGTGACAAATGCGCCTTTATCGCTGGCGTTCTTCTGTCTCCATATTTTTAATGTCAGTTTCATATTATTCTATGAATTAAAGTCTTGAATTTATTTGTAGGATCTCTGAGTCAACTTCACGTTTTCAAACACGAGCGGCTCTTTGTGGAGAGTTTCAGGAGAATTCTCTGCCATAAACTCCCAAGCGGCAGCATAGGCGAAGTTCTCATCATCTCTCAATGCTTCTCCATCTGGAGTTTGAGACTCCAGCCTGAAGTGACCACCGCAAGACTCAGATCTGTTCAATGCATCGTCTACCATCAATTCGCCAAGTTCTAAGAAATCAGCTACTCGACTAGCTTTCTCCAGTGTCTGGTTCAATTCTTCGTTTGCACCAAGCACTTTCACATCTCTCCAGAACTCTTTTCTAAGTTCCTGAATCATGCCTTTCGCTTTCGTCAAACCTTCCGCATTTCTAGCCATACCGCAGTATTCCCACATGATATGTCCCAATGCTTTATGGAAGTGATCTACCGTTTTGGTACCGTTGATACTCAACAATTTTTGGATCGCATCCTTCACTCCTTTTTCTGCTTTCGCAAATTCAGGATGATTCGCCTCTACTGGCGCAGGGCCTATTTGTGCCAAATAATCGCCGATAGTGTAAGGAACTACGAAGTATCCATCTGCCAAACCTTGCATCAAAGCAGAAGCTCCCAATCTGTTAGCTCCGTGATCCGAGAAGTTTGCCTCGCCCAAGGAATAAAGGCCAGGAACAGTAGTAGATAAGTTATAATCAACCCAAAGCCCACCCATAGTGTAGTGAACTGCTGGATATATTTTCATTGGAGTCTGGTAAGGATTTTCACCAGTGATCTGCTGATACATGTCAAACAAGTTGCCGTATCTCGCGCGGATCGCGTCCTCGCTATCGCGATTGATTGCATCACGGAAGTCAAGGAAAACAGCCTGGCCAGTTTCGTTTACTCCACGATTTTCATCACAAACGTCCTTCGCATTTCTGGAAGCCACATCACGAGGAACCAAGTTACCGAAGGAAGGATACTTTCTCTCCAAGTAATAATCTCTGTCCTCATCCTTGATATCTCTAGGCTTGATTTCTCCTTTGCGAAGCTTTTGCGCTAGCTCTACTGTCTTTGGCACCCAAACACGACCATCGTTTCTCAGTGATTCAGACATCAACGTCAACTTGGACTGATGATCTCCTGACACTGGAATACAAGTCGGGTGAATCTGCGTGTAGCAAGGATTGGCGAAGTATGCACCTTTCTTATGAGCTCTCCAAGCTGCAGTCACATTCGATCCCATTGCATTGGTAGATAGGAAAAATACGTTTCCGTAACCACCAGTACACAATAGCACCGCGTGAGCAGCGTGAGTTTCGATAGCTCCAGTGATCAAGTTTCTGGTTACAATACCTCTTGCATGACCGTCGATAGTCACGACATCCATCATTTCGGTACGTGGATAAAGCTTCACTTTACCATTAGCTACCTGACGACTCAAAGCAGAGTAAGCTCCTAAAAGCAACTGCTGTCCAGTTTGGCCTCTGGCGTAGAACGTTCTGGAAACCTGCGCTCCACCGAAAGAACGGTTGGCAAGCAATCCACCATATTCTCTGGCGAAAGGAACACCTTGCGCCACGCACTGGTCAATGATATTTACAGAAACTTCTGCAAGACGGTACACATTGGATTCACGGGAACGATAATCTCCACCTTTGATGGTATCGTAGAAAAGTCTGTAAACCGAGTCACCGTCATTTTGGTAGTTTTTCGCAGCATTGATCCCGCCTTGTGCAGCGATAGAGTGCGCACGACGAGGGCTATCCTGGAAGCAAAAAGCTTTCACTTTATAGCCCAATTCTGCAAGAGAAGCAGCAGCAGAGGCTCCGGCAAGACCGGTACCTACTACGATTACCTCGTATTTTCTTTTGTTTGCTGGGTTTACCAGCTTACTGTTAAACTTATGTTTAGTCCACTTTTCGGCTAAAGGTCCGATTGGGGATTTTGAATCTAGTATCATAGGGGACTATTGATTAGCTCTGTGTGAAATAGATATAAACTGGCATGCTGGCAAATAGGATCGGAACCACTATGCAGTAGATTTTTCCGATCAGCGCAATTGCTGGCGAGTATTTCGCATGATTCAAACCTAAGGTCTGGAATGCGCTAGCAAATCCATGAGAAAGGTGGAATCCCAAGAAAGCCATTGCTATTACATATCCGATTACCATCAGTTCATTTTGGAAAGCAAAAGCCACAATGCTGAACAAATCCTTGTATTCTACACCATCATAAGTCACGAAAGGAACATCTCCCCAGTGCATCTGATACCAGAAAGTCTGCATGTGTATCACGATGAAGATCAAAATGAATGTGCCCAAAATACCCATGTTACGGGAAGAAAGAGTGGTAGAAGGCGGAGTAGATACGCCATATCCTATGGGACGAGCAGCTCTATTTGTACTGCCAAGCCAGATAGAAAAGATTACGTGACCAATGATGGAAATGTAAGTAAGGTAAGAAAGCAGTTTTACCGCTGGATTAGTAGTCATGAAATGAGCATAAATATTAAATGCTTCACCACCATCACTCTTAAACAACTGCAAGTTTCCTGCAACGTGACCTGTCAAAAATAGAATCAGGAAAAGTCCGGTCAATGCCATGATCAGTTTCCTGCCTATTGTGCTACTCAAGGTTTTTGTAACCCAGCTCATACAATTTTTGCGATTAGATTAGAACGAAATCTTTGATTATTACTGCCAAATTTACGTGTGGATGAGGTAGCAAACAATCCATTCAAAAACACTTGCCTTATTTTAATCGGTTCTAAATAAAAACCAACATGCAGTGCTTCTAATGGTCAATTAACAATGTGTACAGATTTAATGTTTGATTTTGCGGGGATTTTCTCCTTACTTCCCTTTATTTCGTAAAAGGAAAAGGATGTAAGCTAAAACCTTAGAAGAGGATTAATTCGTACATTCTATTTCTCCTTATAAATGAACTTGACCAATATGAAGCTTAAAATCACCCTTGGACTTTTTCTAATCTTCCTGGTAGCCGGGATTTCCGAAGCTTGGGCTACCCACATTAGAGCAGGTGAAATCATCGCTGAGCGGGTTTCAGTTCAAAACCTTACCTATAAAATCACGGTGGTTGGGTATACAGATACCCGATCAAACGTAATCTTCGGGCCAGGGGAAATCAATTTTGGAGATGGAAGAATTGTAGATGGTCTGAATACTGAAAGTCAATTCAGTACAGTAATAAGTTTGGGTAATCAAATTGAGAAAAACATCTTTGTGATTTCTCATACATTTCAAGGACCTGGAACTTACACGATCAGATTTCAGGAATTCAATAGAAATGACCGAACACTGAATATGGATAATTCGGTGGATACGCCGTTTTATGTAGAAACCACTATTACAATTGACCCTTTTATAGGAGTAAATAACTCTCCTGTTCTGACAATCCCGCCAGTAGACAATGGTGCAGTAAACGTCAGATACATACACAATCCAGGTGCTTTTGATCCAGATGGCGATAGTTTAGCTTATTCTATGGACATTCCTAAGCAGCAGTTCCAACGTCCAGTTAATAACTATAGAAGCCCTGCTTCTCCTGAATTCAGTTTCAAACAAGAAGATGGTAGCACCCCAGCATTTTTAACCTTGGATCCAGTTAATGGGGATCTCATTTGGGATGCCCCCGGAACTGCAGGGCAATTCAATGTAGCCTTTAGAATCAATGAATATAGGAAGCTGGATGGGAAATGGGTGCTCATAGGCTATGTGGTCCGCGATATGCAAATTATTATTGAAAACTCAAATAACAGAAGACCCGAGTTGATATTGCCCCCAGATCTTTGTGTGGTAGCAGGCACTAAAATAGAAGAAATCATCCAAGGTCAAGACCCAGATGGTGACCCTATCAAAATTGAGGTCTTTGGCGAACCTATAGAAATAACCACTTCTCCTGCTAACTATTCACCAAAAAGCACTTACCAGCCTACTCCAGGCATCGTGAACTTCGATTGGCAGACAGTCTGTAATCATGTGCGAGCAAGAGAATATGAAGTTCGGGTAAGAATTTCAGATCAACCTACCTCCGGACCTTCCTTAGTAGATATTAAAACTTGGCGTATTAAAGTGGTAGGCCCACCGCCTGTTTTCGATGAAATAGAGCAAATGCCAGGTAGAACGGTGGAGCTGAATTGGGACCCATATGCATGTGCGAACTCAGCTAGTGAAATGCAGATATGGAGAAGAATCAATTCAGACCCTTATCAGCCTGACAGCTGTGAAACAGGCATCCGAGCAGGGTATGAATTGATCGGAACTACCACCATGCAAACGCTAAATTTCTTAGATGTAAATGGTGGAGATGGCTTGGCGCCTGGAAACACCTATTGCTATAGACTAGTAGCAGCTTATCCAAACCCACGAGCGGGCGAAAGCATAGTTTCCGATGAAATCTGTGTGACCATAGATGTGGATGTTCCAATCATCACCAATGTCAGTGTGGAAGAAACTGATCCAACAGCTGGAGAGATATTCGTGAAATGGACACCTCCCTATGATATTGATAAAGTACAGTTCCCAGGACCATATACTTATGAGCTTTTGCGAAGCACTGGATTCAATGGAAATACTGGATTGGTATCGTTGGGAGTCACTTCTGATACACTTTTCACTGACACGGGACTGAACACGCAAAATGTAGTGTACAATTACGAAGTCGTCTTACTTGATAGGAATACAAAAATTGACACCTCCTCTAAAGCTTCTTCAGTCTGGCTCGAACCAACAATTATCAATGAAGCAATTGAGCTGAATTGGGAGTTTATCGTTCCTTGGAACAATTCTCTCAGTCAATACAAACATGAGGTTTACAGAAACAGAACAGATGCCGCAGCAGCGGACGACGCTACTTTTGTGAAAATCGCAGAAGTGGATGTCACCACCAGTGGATTCAAATTTCTGGACGACGGTAGCTTCAATGGTGTTCCGCTAGAGAAGGAACTTGAATACTGCTACTATGTGATCACAAAAGGCTCCTACAACGTCGCTGGGTTAGTTTATCCTTTGGAGAACAAATCTCAAATCGTATGTGCTAAGCCTGATGACAACCGCTTGCCATGTCCTCCAGTATTGACATTCGAAGGGCCTGAATGTTCCGCTTATCTAGCAGATATTCCTTGTGGCAATACCACTTATGAGCATGAGTTAAGCTGGACTCCTGACTTTTCAGGGGAATGCGATGATGAATTAAGTGGGTATAAATTGTATTATACTTCCAGTGGCGAGGATAGTCAGTTTGAATTGATAGCAACAGTTTCTTCCCTGAATCTGTCCACCACTATCCGTGACCTGGCCACCTACCGTGGTTGCTATTACATCACTGCGGTAGATAGATCTGGCAATGAGTCTGAGCCAAGTAATATCGTCTGCGTAGAAAATTGCCCTAGCTACAATCTGCCTAATGCATTTACTCCGAATGGTGATGGGATAAACGAAACCTATATGGCTTTTGACAATCCATTCTCGATGTGTCCAAGGTTCGTTATAGGAGTTGACATCTTTATCGTAAACCGTTGGGGAGTGGAAGTATTCTCCTACAATAGTCTTGAATCTTCTGAAAATGACATCTACATCCGATGGGATGGAAGAGACAAAAACGGCAACGATTTACCTGCTGGCACTTATTATTACTCTGGCAATGTAGTGTTCGATGTACTCGATCCTGCCAAAAAAGACCAAAGCTTGAAAGGAACGATTCAACTCCTTCGATGACAGAAAATAAATCCATCATATTCTTTGATGGGGTTTGCAACCTCTGTAATGCTTCCATTGATTTTGTGATCCAAAGAGATCAAAAAGATCACTTCTTGGTGGGAGCATTGCAAGAGGATTTTAGCAAAACAATACTCTCTAATTATGATGTTCGAGAAGATTACCTCGACTCCCTAGTTCTTTTGGAAAAGGGTGAAATTTATTACAAAAGCACAGCGGCACTGAAAATAGCCAGAAACCTATCTGGACTATGGCCTGCATTGTATCCACTTATTTTTATCCCAAAATTCCTTAGAGATCCTTTTTACAACTGGATTGGCAGTAATCGGTACCGCTGGTTTGGAAAAAAAAGCACCTGTAGACTTCCCTCTCCAGCCGAAAAAGCAAAGTTTCTTTCCTCGGAAACCATATCCCAAACAGGGATCAAGCTAAGCGTGTGAATTGTTAATTAGGTGTAAATCTGAAATCTCACAATGGTTCTTCGGCAATGGTTGAAGTTCAAATTTGGCAATTCACCTTGTAAGGGGGCAAGGGGGATTTAATCATAGGAAATCTAAAAGTCATACTCAATATCCGCATTCAAGCTTGACTCGCATATCTCCAAGTGCAGTATGACTTTGGGAAAAGCCATATATTTGCACCGAACAAAAAAATACTACTTAATGAAGGCATTTGTTTTTCCGGGCCAAGGCGCCCAATTCCCAGGAATGGGAAAAGCACTTTATGAAGAAAATCCTCAAGCAAAAGAATTATTTGAGAGAGCTAATGAAATCTTAGGTTTCCGCATCACAGACATCATGTTTGAAGGAACTGCTGAGGAACTGAAGCAAACCAATGTAACTCAGCCTGCTGTATTTCTTCATTCCGTGATATTAGCGAAAACAACTCCCGACTTCTCGCCAGACATGGTTGCGGGTCACTCTTTGGGCGAACTTTCAGCTTTGGTTGCCAATGGCACCCTTGCTTTCGAAGATGGATTGAAGTTAGTCTATCAGAGAGCACTTGCGATGCAGGAAGCCTGTGAAATCAATCCTTCTACCATGGCTGCTATCTTAGGATTGGCAGATGAAAAGGTAGAAGAAATCTGTGCTACTTTCACTGAAGAAGTGGTGGTACCAGCGAATTATAATTGTCCAGGTCAGTTGGTTATTTCTGGTTCTAACAAAGGAATCGAGATTGCCTGCGAAAAAATGAAAGAGGCCGGAGCTAAGCGTGCGTTGCCGCTGCCAGTGGGTGGAGCGTTTCACTCTCCACTAATGGAACCAGCTCGCGAGAAATTGCAGACGGCTATCGAAGCCACTACTTTCCATACTCCTAGCTGTCCTGTTTACCAAAACGTAAGCACCACGGCTGTTACCGACATAGCTGAGATTAAAGCAAATCTAATCGCTCAGCTTACTGCTCCGGTGAAATGGACGCAATCCGTTCAAAACATGGTTGCTGATGGCGCTACTGAGTTTGTAGAATGTGGACCTGGAAAAGTGCTCCAAGGCTTGGTTAAAAAAATCCATCCTGAAGCTGAGGTTTCAGGGTTGTAACCGCAGAGTAATTCGGGGAGTAACACAGTGAAAATAAAGTAAAAGCTTGGTTCAAATCTGAAGATTTGAACCAAGCTTTTTTTATTACAAATTTGAGATACATGAATACTGTCTGACCATAAGCTAAACTTTGACCCAACTAATTTTACCAAAAATTAGCCTAAACAGAGCAATTAGATTCTTTAAAATTTTATGTGGGAAAGGGCTGAAAATCCCACCTATCTAAGCCCAGCTCGATAAGCATGTGTAAAAACAAGATCCTAATTCCAAGCTCTGAAAAAGCGAAATCCTAGTCTCTAGCTTACTCTATTGACCCCTCATCTCCTATTGCTCTTTCTTGGAGACTTCTTCGTGATCTTTTTCCTTCTGCTTAGTTGCAACTATCCGGTTCCAATCTTCGACTGTATCATCTTCACCTTCTACTTTTTCAGGATTTTCCGACAAATCCTCACCTTCTGTTAGGGGAACAAAGACACCTTCATTCTTATGCTTATTTTTTTTGATGTATTGAAAACTCATTATTTATTCATTTTAACTAATAATGCAATTTACATTAATTCTAGAATTTCTGCAGCTTCTGGAGAAGCGGCAGAACACAAAACCATCAACCTCTCAACTCCCATACCTCAGATTTATCCTCACATTCTTTCAGCATCTCCAGACTACTTTTCTGCAAAACTGGATGAATAAACTCCGGCAAAATCTCTGCTAACGGCACTAAAACAAATTTGCGCTCCGCAATAAATGGATGAGGAACTTGAAGTTCAGGAGTATTTATAACGTCCACTCCAAAATAAATAATATCAATATCCATCGTCCGATCTCCCCAATGCTCATCTCTTTTTCTTCCTAGATCTTTTTCTATTTGCTGGATAAAAGCTAAGAGTTCAGTTGGAGAATAGGCAGTTTGGATTTCTACAACTTGATTCAAAAATGGCCCTTTAGCCACTCCTCCCCACGCTTCCGTTTCATAAACTTTAGAACTGAGCGTTATTTTACCTAATTCTGAAACGGCCTCCACCGCCGCCTTCAGCAGTGCATTTCGATCGCCTTTATTTCCTCCTACTATTAAAACAGCTTTTTCAAACATTCTCAGCCTATTATTGCTTTTGTAAACATGGCTCAAATTAGGTTATTTTGGGGCTTCAAATAATTTAGCTTATGAAATTCTTAGGAAATGTACTGGCGGTGATCGTCGGTCTTTTTGTTTTCAGCATACTCAGTGTGCTTCTTATGTTGGGCCTGATTGGCATTGTGGCTTCATCAAGTGGATCTGAAGAGGTGACAGTAAGTGAGAACTCTGTTTTACACTTGGATCTAAACGGAAGAACTATTGTAGAGCGTACATCTGAGGATGATTTGGATCTTTCAATCTTTGGAAATCCGTTCGGTCAGGAAATGACTGCTGGTCTAATCAACCTTAAAAAAGCCATTGGCGCAGCAAAAACCAATGATAACATTAAAGGAATTTATCTAAATACTGGCCTTATCATGGCTGGTCAAGCTAATTTACTTGAGCTTCGCGAAGCATTGGTTGATTTTAAAACTTCAGGCAAATTCATCGTTGCTTACGATGAAGCTTACACTGAAGGTGGTTATTACATCGCTTCAGTTGCTGACGAAATCTACCTGAATCCTTTAGGAGGAATAGACTTCAACGGGTTTTCTTCAGAGGGAATTTTCTTCAAAGGTCTATTCGAAAAAGTAGGTGTGAAACCTGAAATTTTCCGAGTGGGTGAATTCAAATCTGCCGTAGAGCCTTTTATCTTAGAGAAAAACAGTCCAGAGGCTAGATTACAAACCCAGTCATTTTTGGATGACATGAATCAGTTCGCACTTCATGGTGTCTCTGAATCAAGAGGTATCGCTTATGATAGCTTGAAAAAAATCAATGATTTAATGCTTGTTCGCAAGCCACAAGATGCAGTGACCTATGGCTTGGCTACAGAGTTGTTGTATTTGGATCAAGTACTTTCCAAATTGAAAGACAAGCTCGGTATCGATGAGGATGATGATATCAAAACTATCAATGCTACTGACTTAAATAAAACGACTAAGTCGAAAAACATCACTTCCTCTAATAGAATAGCCGTAATCATCGCAGAAGGTGAGATTGTAGGTGGTAATGCGGAAGGGGTAATCAGTTCAGATAAGTTTGCAAAAGAAATCCGCAAAGCTCGTAAAGACGACAATATCAAAGCAATCGTACTCCGCGTGAATTCTCCAGGAGGATCAGTAGTCGCTTCTGAAGTGATATGGAGAGAAATGGCTGAAGCCAAAAAAGTAAAGCCAGTATATGTATCCATGGGTGAAGTAGCTGCTTCAGGTGGTTATTACATTTCAGCTCCTGCGGATACTATTGTAGCCCAGCCAAACACGATCACAGGCTCTATCGGAATTTTCGGTATGATGTTCAACGCACAAGAATTGCTTAATGACAAGCTTGGCATTACTACGGATGTGGTGAAAACAGGAGAACTTTCTGACTTCATGAATCCAACTAGACCAATGACCGAGGTGGAACGTTCTATCATCCAAAATTCGGTGGAAGATGGTTATGAGACCTTTATTTCCAGAGTATCGGAAGGTAGAGGCATGTCTCCAGAAGCTGTAAAGGAAGTAGCATCGGGCAGAGTATGGACTGGAAACCAAGCTAAAGAAAGAGGATTAGTAGATGTGCTTGGAGGTTTGAATACGACTATTGAAATCGCTGCAGCGAGAATTGGTGCTATGGATGACTATCGGGTAGTATATTATCCTACGAAGAAACCTTGGTTTGAAACGATCATGGAGGACTTAGGAAATAGTGTTCAGGTCAAAATTCTAAAAAGCGAATTGGGATCAAACTACACACTTTACAAGCAAGTAGAAAAACTAAAAACCTATCAAGGTGTCCAAGTGAGAATGCCACAGGAAATCATCATAAAATAAAGAAAGCGGCTCAGGCCGCTTTTTTTTTGACTTTTCCTTAAATGCTACATGGGCTTAGATACTGGCTTGAGCCTGTCCGAAAACTGCTCTTCAAAAGACACAAGCCTTCCGCTGTTGGCAGGTCTGATCACAAACTCATCGAGATTGCACAAACTAAGGAGATTCTGAAAACTGAGACTGATGACTGAATACTCTTTTACCCTTTCTGAAGCAATATTAGCCAAGCTCTATCTACATCATCCTCGTCTAGTGCTTCCTTAGCCAAAAGATGCAAATGGTCCGCCAGCGAGTCTTGATCATACTGAAAGCGAATTCTCATTTCTTGAATCTCTGCGCCTTGACCAAAATCTGCAACCTCAGCCGGACTTGGAAGAGCCTCCACATTGCCCAATCGCCCAAGATTGTTTCCACTTAAAATCGTGCTATTTCTAACTTCGACTGGCATTTGGTCAATTCCAATACCTAGGGTACGCAAGGGTTTTGGAATTTGAAATAGAGATGCTCCACTGGCACGGCTGTACCAATTTCCGCCCAGTCTTGCCACCGCATCAAGCTTCCTAGGATCAATTACGCCCATTTCATCCAAAACCGCTTCGTTTACATGAGCAACCAACACCTCACATATCACCAAATTCCCAGCTCCTCCACTGTCTCCTAGTGACTTTACTTCGTTCACTTTGCACTCAAAGGCAACATGTGCTTCCTGGATGCGCGGGGGCTTCACTTCATTTGATTTCACTTGAGTAAATCCAGCTTTATCAAATTCATTCACACCTTTCCCATACTCTGTACTTGCGAGAGACATTTGCTCCACCATTCCGAAATGAACGACGTGAATCACCACTTCGGGCACTTCCAATACATTTTCCAAAGTATGCTTGGTGGTGTTATCACGCACGCGTCTGGATGGAGAAAAGATCAATATCGCAGGATTCGTACTGAACAAGTTGAAAAAGCTAAACGGACTCAGGTTCACATTTCCATCTCGATCAATAGTACTTGCAAAAGCAATCGGGCGAGGAGCTACAGCTCCTTGGAGCAAGCCATGAAATTCCTGAGTTGTTAGGTCTTTGGGATAAAAGGTTTTCATGTGTTTATTAGTTAATTTTCAAAGGACAGGTTGCCTGTCTCGCATGTATTCTAATCATCGAAATGTTTGACATTTTTTTCATGCTTGATTTCATTTGATGAAATTATGATTCAATTTTAGATACTTAAACCATTTTTCAAGAATAAGTTCTGAAATCATGAATTCAATCATTAGAAGTATTTTAAAAACATCTGTGTTTCTCCTAGCTTTTACGGTAGGAACAAACGCCCTATCTATAGCGCAAACACATAATTTTGCGACTTTCAACATTCGATATGCCAATCAAAATGACGTCGGAAACCTTTGGGCAGATCGGCTACCACATGTCGCAAGCCTGATTCAGTTTCATCAAATCGAATTATTCGGTGTGCAGGAAGCATTACATAATCAACTGACTGACTTGAGTACTGAACTTGGATACAAATACATCGGCGTTGGCCGTAATGATGGAACCGAAAGTGGAGAATATGCCGCGATTCTCTATGATGCCAAGAAGTTTGAAATTTTGGATCAAGGCACCTTCTGGCTATCGCCCACTCCTGAGAAACCAAGCAAGGGCTGGGATGCCTCCCTCAACAGAATCTGTACCTGGGGGAAATTCAAGGATGAATCAGGAAAAACTTTCTATGTATTCAACATTCATTACGATCACATCGGACAGCAAGCTCGAGAAGAAAGTAGCAAACTTGTAATGGCTCAAGTGTCTAAAATCAACAAAGAAAATGCTCCTGCTATTCTCATGGGCGACTTCAATGTAAAACCCGATAATGCGGCTTACGGTACCATTACTTCAAATCCCGATTGGCAAGATGCTAGATTGATCTCCGAGGTTCCTTCTTACGGCCCCGCTGGTTCTTTCACAGGTTTTGACTGGGAGAAAATGCCTGATGGCATCATCGATCATGTATTTGTAAAAGGAAATCTGAACGTAATTCGTCACGGAATCCTTACTGATAATTATGGTAAAAAGTATCCGTCGGATCATTTTCCAGTGCTAGTGGAGATTGAATTTTAATTCTTTAAACTCCATTATTTAAAATTCATCATTCGATATTCTCTATTATTCCCAAGGGTTAACGTGTTCTATTCAGAGCGAAAAATTCTTGGATAGTAAATCGGATTGCAAATCCTGAACATCACCAAAACAACAAAGGCATGAAATGGAGATTTCATGCCTTTGTTGTTACTACAAAAACTCAGCTGGCGGACCATCCATCGGCATAGGAGTCCGAGGTTTGATCTTTTTGTGCTGTTTGGAGAGATACGATTCCCACTTCGAATACTGCCTAACCGTCAAGAATCCAGAGACCCAATCCCTCAGTTCTAATTCCAAAGCTTGAATAGGCGGACTAAAAGGTTTTACCTCCTCGATGTATTCCTTCGCCACCGCGAACACCTGGTCAAAGTCATTTCTATTGTCTATTGCCGCAACTTTGCTCCAGTAAGAGTTCTCTATAGCATCCAATCGCAACTGATTGCGAGTATAAATGCTATCAGTTTTGGTTTGATACCAGAAAATAATTCGTTCCATCTTTCTATACTCCGAAGATTGGTTTTTGAGGTGCAAGCGCTTAGCCACTTCATCCACATCGAAATCTATAATTCCCATGAGATTTTCAATAGGCATATTGAAAAAACCGGACACCTCTTTCTCCGTAACTCCCTGAGCTTTTGATACATTTACTACCAGCATGAGTAGTATTACTAGTTTTATTTTCATTGGATTTATTCAAATTTTCTTCGGAAAAACCAGGTGTCTCCGAATGTGAAATTTAGGGTGATGGTATTGAGCGACTCTTTTGAAATAATATCTACACTGCCCATGTCTCTGTATTTATAACCAATATTTAACCTACTGGATTGATTAAGAGGGAAGCCTATGGAAGAACTCACTTCGTAGGCAGACACCTTGGCTCCTTCTATCTGAATAGAACCCGTATCGTAATTCATCCCAAGTGAAAAACTCATTTGCTTGATGTAGTCAGAACTGAAATAAGCTGGAATAAACTCTGCTCCCAGGCTATACACCTGATTAGCGATGCTATATTCATTGTCTGAAGAGGCAAAACCATAGAGTACGTCAGCCCCTACTGTCCAAGATTTATTTTGAAAGGAAAGTCCAGAACGAACAGTAGAACCTAACTGATAGTCCAAATCAATTTCATCTGCCAAATAGAGAACCTCGCTTCCAGCGTATGTTTCCACTTGAGAAGTCCTTGTTCCATTCAGGTTAGAATACCACTGCCCTGTACTTCCGAAGGTTAGGATACGTCCCTCGTTTTGCACAACATTGATCTGAAATCCGGCTTCTGCACCAACGCCAGAATAGGAGGTTTGCTTGGAGTAGAGAAATCCGACATCGTACTTATCCAAGTAGGTGGTTTCATTTTGAAAATTGCCGAAGAGAAAAGAAGGTCTAATTCCTACAGAAAGTCGTGAACCAAGATTTGTCGCGTAGTTCAAATAGACCTTATTGATATTTCCCCATCCTTTGAAAATGCGGGTATATTTATCCGCCATCCCTTCAAAATAATAGGTGTCGGAATAGCTGTAATCCTGAATTGTTACGGGACTGATGCCAAAGGAAGCAGTAGATTGAGGAGAGAGTCGAAACCACATGCTGAAGTAATTGAGATTGGAAAAATTGTTTGATATCGTCTCATCTCCAGTATTGATTTTTTGCAGATTATAAGAAACATCCACATCCAGTAAAAAGGAATGGGACAGTCCTATGCTATTTTGAGAAGCTGGATTTACTGTGTTTAGGAAATAGGGAGAGCGAACTCCCGCTCCTGCTCCACCCAACCTTTTGGACAAACCATAATTATCGTAGGTAGGCAAGCCTAGGCCAATAGTAGAATAAAGAGAACCATGACCTCGCTGTGCAATAGCTGGCGTCACAGAGATCAGCCCAAAACAAATCAGCAAGCCGGGAAAGTATTTAATCATCTCTGAATTTTTGAATGCAAGCTATACACAGCAACTTTCGAGAGACATGATTCTAGAAGAACGGAGAGAATGTATAGACCAACGAAGGAATTCACTCGACGTAAAGCGGAATTTTTAGAATACAGGTAGAATTCATTTGGTCGATAGGAAATGTACATTCCTCTAGAGAATCAACCTGTTGTTCTACTATTCAATTTTATGCACGGTGCGTCTGATAGCTTTGAAACCAAAAACATAATGAAGTCCAGAATTACTTTCTGCTTGCTGGTTTTGATCCTAAGCTCCTGCTATGAAAATACCTTTTTGGAGGAGATACCCAATGTTGATCTCGAAGATGATTTCTTTATCAGTAAGGTAGAGTCCACTGATATTTCCTATTCAAGTTATTTCCAAGATAGTATGGTGACTAGTACGAAGGAGAGCTTCCTGCTGGGTAACAATACAAATGAGTACAGAGGAACGGTCAAAGCAAGACCCTATTTCGAGTTTGAAATCACCAACGCTAACACGGATATAGACGACGACACAATACTGGACTCTATAGTCTTTGTATTGAAAATAGACGGTTCACATTTCGATACAATACCTGAGTTTGATCTCAATATCTATCAGCTCTCGCAGCGGCTGGAGTATCAAAACGACGATGATGTATTCTATGACTTTGAGGAATTCCCCACGCTCTCCAGGCCTTTGGTCACCAAAAAAATCCAACATCTCCCTTCGCTAGATTCTATTAGAATCACCTTACCAATGGAATTTGGGTTGGCACTATTTGAAAAAGCGAAAAGCCCAGACGAGATCTTTACGAGTAACGAAGATTTTCTAGACTATTTCCCTGGATTTATGCTAGAAGTAGTTGGCAGTAGCCCACTCATGCTCGTGTCTAAGGAATCTTATATTTCAATCTACTATAAGACACCGCTGGAACTGCTAGAAGAAGATGAGGAATACAAATTCACAATTGGTGATTATGCGCTAGGCTTTACTCATATCGATATAGATCGATCAGGCACACCATTTTCAGCAGCCTCAAACTATGTGCAATTCCCAGCCACCGAAAGCCAGAACCTAGCTATTGCTGATGAGCTCGGCCATAGCGCTATTCGTGTTGATTTAGGAGACTTAACCTATCTCGGAGATGTTCCTTATGACTATTACATATCTGAGGCAAACATCTACATCCCTGTAAAAAGAGGTACTTATGACGGAAAGCTTAACACGCCACTATCTGTATTTGATGTGTACGTGATTGATAAAAACAATAATACAAAAACATACTTATCTCAGGCAACGCTGACAAGCTTCGATGACATTTTTCAAGAAGCTACCTATTTCCAAATACCTGTCAGTGCCTTTATACAAAGTCAAATCTCCGGTAGTCGACAAACGGACGGACTATGGTTAGAAGTCGCAGCCGCCACTTCTTTCAACATGGGCTATCTGGTAGTCGGAGAAAATTCCTCCCAGTACAAATCAAAATTAGAAATCACAATTATCCCCTTAAACTAAGATTATGAAAAAAGTAAACCAGCTTCTATCCACTCTGGCAGCATTGGTAATGCTAACGCTCCTCTATTCCTGTCAAGAAATCGAAGATACCACTACACAAGGAAACTGGGTACGAAAATCCTACTTCGATGGAAGCAATCGCTCCAATTCATCCACATTCACAGTCGGAAGCAGACATTTCATAGTTGGTGGCTACACCGGAGATCAATACACACGTGATCTTTGGGAATATGACGCTTCCCAAGATTCCTGGACTAGGCAAGCTGACTTCCCTGGTACTTCCCGATCAAATGCAGTGGCTTTTGCAATAGGCTCCAATGGCTATTATGGGACAGGCTACGATGGCAAAAACAAACTTGGCGACTTCTGGTCTTACAACCCAGATTCTGACACTTGGACTGAAAAAAAAGAATTCCCGGGAACTGCAAGATATAGTGCAATTGGATTTTCTGTTTCCGGAAAAGGCTACATAGGAACTGGCTTTGACGGAAGTGAGCAGAAGGATTTTTGGCAATATGAGCCAGAGACAAACACCTGGCATTCATTCATCAGTATGGGTGGTGCCAAACGATCTGGAGCTTTTGTTTTTACAATCAATGACATCGCTTACATAGGTGGAGGGATCAACAACGGCCTTTACGAATTTGACTTCTGGGCACTGGATGGCAATACCGAGACATGGTCCCAAAAACAGGATTTGGATGAAGACGATGACTATACCATAGCAAGAAGTGAATCAGTTGGATTCAGTATAGGTGAATTTGGATATCTGGCTACTGGGTCACAGGGCTCACTGCTAAGTGCCACCTGGGAATACAATCCATTCATGGATGATTGGGATGATAAAACTGACTTTGAAGGAACAGCCCGAAGTGGAGCTTCTGTCTTCTCCGATGGTAATAAAGCCTTCGTACTACTGGGTAGAAGTTCCTCTCTTCGGTTTGATGACATCTGGGAATTCCTGCCTTTTGAAGATTCTGATGATGACGATTGATCTTCGATAGCACTTTAAATTTTCTTAAAACAACAAGTCATGTTGCAACAGGTTGCTGATCCTCAGCTTCCTTTGCAACCTGATTGAATCTAACCTATGGAGCAAAGGAAAATATTAAAAGGAATCATACACTTACTAATCATAGGTGTACTGCTTTCCCAGTCCATTCCACCTTTCTCACGCCCTCAGCAAGGAATTACGGAGGTAATGAATATAGCTTTCACCAATGTCAATCTGGTACTTTTTTATATTCTGAATATCACCATATTAATTCCAAAATTTATAGAAAAACGCTCCTACCAGAATTACTTTTTAAGTGTTTTTATACTTCTAATTTTATCTCTGGGACTTTATTTCCTAATAAACATCTATCTCTGGGACCCGGAATCCATCATTCCAAAAAGGTCTACATTCCCTCGAAATGAAAACATACCTGAGATAAGAGATTTTGATTTCAAGCGTAGCCCTATTTATTTCAGAACTTTCTCATTCATCTTCCGATTTCTCCTTCTTTTAGCACTTGGAACTGCCTTTGAAGTTTTGCTCCTTTTTGACAAAGAGCGCAAGCGAAACGATGAAATGGAAAAGCAAAAAGCAATAGGCGAACTCAATTTTCTAAAAACTCAGCTAAATCCTCATTTCCTCCTTAATGCTTTAAACAATATTTATGCATTAGCCAGGAAAAAGTCTGAAGAAACCACCAATGCAATTCTTCTGCTTTCCGATATGCTGAGACATGTGCTCTATGAAGCAGGCAAAAGTAAAATTCCGATCAAACAGGAAATTGACTTCATCCAGAATTACATCAAAATGGAGAAATTGAAGTTCACTGAAGAAAATGCCCCAAATATAAACTTCACTGTTTCTATCAAAAATACGCATTTCACAATCGAGCCTCTCATCCTGATGACGCTTGTAGAAAACGCCTTCAAACACGGAGTGAGTTACCTCACGCCTTCCTTTATTTTGATTTCTCTGGAGGAAAATGATGTGCAACTCAAGTTTTCGGTGATCAACAGTTTTAGCAAAAAATTCGATACTCCATCAGATAAAAAACATGCAGGATTGGGTATCAAAAACCTGGAAAATCAAATGGAGCTTATTTATCCCGGGAAATATTCTTTCCGTCAAAAGCGTGAAAACAACTTATTTAAAACCTTCCTGACGATCAAAAAATGAACTACAAATGTATAGTGATCGACGATGAAGCGTTGGCAATCGATGTCTTGGAGGATTACATCAGCAAATTCCCAGTGCTGGAATTGGTTGGGAGTTTTGACTCGCCGCTGAAAGCAATAAATACCATTTTGACTCAATCAGTCGACTTGATCTTTCTGGACATTAACATGCCAGACATCAATGGGATTTCATTTTACGAGAACTTACCCATCAAGCCAAAAGTGATATTCACGACGGCGTATAGTGATTTTGCGGTAAAGGGGTTTGAAATCAACGCCATTGATTATTTAGTAAAGCCAATAAGTTTTGAGCGATTTTTCATGGCAGTTAATAAACTAATGGCTAATGGAGCACACATACCAGTGGCTCAGGCTAGTCCGATAAATTTTTCATTCAATGAATCTCAAGACTATATTTTTGTGCGGGCGGAATACGCTTCCATCAAAATCAATCTCAAAGACATTGTGATTTTAGAGGGGTATAAAGACTACGTCAAGATCCATTTGATAGATGACCCTAAGCCTATCCTGACACTTAGTAGCATCAAGCATTACGAGACGTCACTATTCTCCAAAGGCTTTGTACGTGTGCACAAACGACACATCATCTCTATCGACAAGATTGAAAATATCAGTAGAAACCGTGTCAAAATGAAAACCAAAGAGGAATTTATCCTGATAGGAAATAGCTACAAGGATTTTTTCTATGAACTGGTGGTGAATAATAAGATATAGTAAGTAGGCAGTTTCAGTTTTCAGTCACAGTATTCAGGAACACAGCCTCTACTCAATTCTGTTTCCTGATAAAAAATTGTGTTCTCAACGATCCATGTAGGCATCGGGACTCAGCACACTTTATAGCAAAAAAATCAAAAAAAGACCTTCGGGGTTTTGATACCCCAAAGGTCTGAAATATTTAAGGCTCCAAAGCAGCAACTCCAGGAAGCACTTTGCCTTCCATATGCTCTAGCAATGCACCACCGCCAGTAGACACGAAGGAAACATCTTCTCCAAAGCCGAACTTATTAACCGCTGCAGCAGAGTCACCTCCACCGATCAATGAATATGCACCAGCTTTAGTCGCTGCTACCACCGCTTCCGCAACAGCTTTAGTTCCTTTATCAAACGAATCCATTTCGAAAACACCCATTGGACCATTCCAAAGGATAGTCTTAGAATTTGCGATTACCTCAGAGAAAATCTCACGAGTTTTTGGTCCGATATCCAAGCCCATCCAGCCATCAGGAATCTCACCTTTGTTCGCCATTCCTTGCTCAGCATCATTTGCAAAAGCTTTTGAAATCACGGTATCAACTGGAAGAATAAGGTTAACACCTTTTTCTTTAGCAGTCTCCATTAGCTCAAGTACGAAATCCATCTTATCAGCCTCAAGCAAAGAATCACCTATAGTTCCGCCTTGCGCTTTAGCAAACGTGTAAGACATACCGCCACCGATAATCAGGTTGTCCACCTTATTGAGCAATTGCTCGATGATCATAATTTTATCTGCGATTTTTGCACCGCCCATGATCGCTGTGTATGGCCTTTCAGGATTACCCAAAACTTTATCTGCGTTTTTCAACTCAGAAAGCATCAGGTATCCGCAAACTTTTTCAGTAAAAAACTGTGCGATTACAGCTGTAGAAGCATGAGCTCTATGTGCTGTACCAAATGCATCATTAACATAGATGTCGCCTAGCTTGGAAAGTTTCTTAGCAAAGTCAACATCACCTTTTTCTTCCTCCTTGTGGAAACGAAGGTTTTCAAGTAATAATACTTCACCTGGCTTCAAGCCTTCAGCAAGCATTTCAGCCTCTCTCCCAATGCAGTCCGGAGCAAATTTCACTGGTTTGCCCAAAGCTTTCTCCAAAGCAACTACAATATTTTTGAGAGAAAATTTATCCTCAGGTCCAGATTTAGGTCTGCCTAAGTGTGACATCAAAACCACTGATCCACCATCGGTCAATATCTTATTGATAGTTGGCAGCGCAGCTTGGATTCTAGTGTCGTCAGTTACATTCAACTCATTATCCAAAGGAACATTGAAATCCACTCTAACGAGTGCTTTTTTGCCTTCAAAACTGAGGTTATCTACATTTTTGATTCTAGAGTTCATAGTAAGGTTAATAGCTTTTGATTAATTAAATAGATAAAAATCAGGTGTGAATTTATCAAAGATTACGGCAAAAACAGACTTTCATCTGTGATCAATTTGCTAGGAAGTATAGGAAAGTAAATTTAATCTTTCGTCGAAGCTCGCTTCAAACGATCATTTATGGCTTTTCCGAGGCCGTTTTCAGGCATCAGTTCTGCCAAAATAACAGTGGCATTTGACTCATCCAAAGTTCGCATAGCAGCAAATAGATGAGTAGCAGCATCTTTCAAATCTGCCTGAGGACTTAGAGCAATTTGATTTCCGACAGGAACAGCTGGAAATGATTGAGATAATGAAAGCACTGCAAAGTCGACTTCTCGCTCTTGATAATAAGCAACCATTTCATTCAGATTGCCAAGTATAAATGGCTTGGTAGGCGCATAGTGACTTTCCAATAAACCTGGGGCCTGCGGATTTGAGGAACTGTGGCTTTTCACAGTCACTTTCCCAACTATGCTTTCAATCTCTGAAATATCTAAACCTCCCAATCGATAAACCACGATTTCATCCTCTTCCATTCCTACGATCGTGCTTTCTAAGCCTACTTTGCAATTTCCCCCATCCAGAATGTAAGAAATTTTATCTCCCAGCTGAGCATTCACATGCTTTGGCGAAGTAGGACTGATGTATCCAAATGGATTGGCACTAGGCGCAGCCAAAGGATAGTCTAACTGAGCGAGCAAATCCAAGCTCAGCGAATGATCTGGGACACGCACGGCTACACGATCCAATCCAGAGGTGACGATATCAGGAATGTTGCTTTTTCTAGGTAGTAAGAGTGTAAGTGGCCCTGGCCAAAAGTGCTCAGCAAGCTTGCGGAGAGGCGAAGGAATGTCAGTCACATAGTTCTCAGCTGCTACCAGAGAAGGAACATGGATAATCAAGGGATCAAAACTAGGGCGATTTTTCGTTTCAAAAATCGAAGCTACAGCCGCAGGATTCAGTGCATTTCCTGCCAAACCATACACGGTTTCGGTAGGAATAGCCACCAATTCACCTGCATCCAGAACTCCTTTTGCTCGCGATATGTCCTGCCCAATCACTGCCATTTTACTCGCAGAAATCGTCTATCCAAGTTTTGGCTTCTGTGTAACCAAGCTGAAGAGCCATCTTCAAATCTGCACAACCTTCTTCTTTTTCAGACTCACCCAAAGCAGACATTCTAGTCACTCCCAGTAAGTAATAAGCTGCAGCATTTTTTCCATCCAAATTGATCGCATCCGTTAATGCTTTCATCGCATTGCCTGGATCGTTATTTCCCAAAAGTGCTTTACCACGATTGAAATGCACAAGTGCTTGGTTTGGTTCTACTTGAAGGGCTTTATCAAAATCCAACAAGGAATCTTCGTATTCTTCTAGACCCAGCAATGCCAGACCACGGTTGTAATAAATATCTGTTTGAGTTGGATCCAGCCTTGAAGCCATATTATAATCCGAAACTGCATTTTTGAAATTTTCCAGCTTCAAGTTCGCATTTCCACGATTGAACCAAGCTTTGTAGCTAGCAGAATCCGCGTCTATTGCTGCCGTGAACACAGGCACAGCCTCTTCGAATTTTTCTTCCTGAAATAGTGCAGCACCTTTAGCGTTCAACGCAGTTCCATTCGTAGGATTGATTTCCAATGCCCTGTCAAAAAGCGTAATCGCTCCTTTCCAGTTTTGGGCATCCATTTGATTTATTCCCTCTTGAACCAATTCTTCTTCACTTGGGCTACAACCCATCAATCCTGCCATCAGCAAGGTAATTATCCAAAGTTTTTTCACAGCTTAAATTTTGCGCAAAGATAAGGATTGCGTCTTTGTTATCAGGATTTGGGCTGAAGTTTTGCCCTATAGTTTTCTGGAAGGGGCATAGGCTTCATCGTTTTCATATCCACGGAGACGAGTATGCATATACTTTTTGCAAAAGTGTACGATTCTCCGTCCTTAGTTTCTCCTACTAAATATTGCTCTAGGTCAAAGGAAGTATTGCCTATTCTGCTGCATTTCACCAGCGCGTTTACCTTGTCATCGATATGAATAGGCCTGAAATAATCCATTTCTATTCTTCCGACTACAGAACCTATTTCCATAATATTCCAATCGCAAACTTGATATAGAAACATCGCTCTTGCATGTTCGAAATAATTGAAATACACCCCATTATTGACATGCAGGTAGCCGTCAATATCCGAGAATTTAATCTGAATAGGTAGGGAAAATTCAATCTCTCGCTGTAGCTCCGCGGGGTCAGGCTTGATCATCAAAGAAGAATTTCTGATTTACTGGTTTTGTCAAGCATTCTAAGAATAGAGGGATTATACCCTATCACATCCTGAACGGAGTCAAATGCGACCCAAGCCAACGAAATACTCTCGTCACTTTTGATCAAAGGCTCGTAAAGATCTGCTTCCAGAATGTAGCGTACATCAAAATGAAAATGCTCAGGAACGTGTGGGCGCTCAGGGATGATATGTTTATCCAAATCGAAAATCGTCTTGTCTACAAACTCTAAACTCTTCAAACCACTTTCTTCATTGGCTTCCTTCATAGCGACTTCCAGCAAATCCTCATTGCCGTCCGCATGTCCTCCAAGCTGCAACCATCGTCCCAGCTTCCGATGAAGCGTGAGTAAGGTATGCGTTCGCTTACGATTCACTATCCAAGCAGAAGCTGTAAAGTGCCCGTCCAGCCGCTCTCTGCCGTAAGCAAGGGGATCTTCGGTCAACTCCAAAAAATCCTGAATAAAGCTAGATTCCTCCTCATATGGCGTTCTGTATCTCCCTAGTTGCTCTTTTAAGTTAATTCTGTCCATCGTTGGTTGTTTCTAATAAATGATCAAGAAATTGATCGAAAGGTTCTGGATCCTGGTATAGCCTATCCGAATAAAACGTCGCTAGTACCTTGAGGTAATTGGGCTGGTTATTTACACTTATTTTCTCAATGGAAACATTGCCAAATAGCTGAGAAATCAATTCATTCTCTGCTAGTGATTTAATTGGCGGTTTGAAATAAAACTTATCAGTGACTTTCACCTGTTCGTTTATTTCCTCCATTTTCCTATCCAAACTCACTTGCTGATATCCCAAAGCTAGAACTCGCTGTGCAAAAGCCAAGAAAAGCAGGGAAAATGTTTTTTCATCCAACGGGTCGTCGTAGGTGATTGCAAAACCTCTGGCATACTTAGAGTCCAAGACATGAATCTGCGGACGCTCTTCGATCTGTATGGTTTTGAAATGATAAGATTTGGAGATCAGTGCAAATGCCTCTCTCCCCGCGGAAGAATTCATCCAAGCTTTCACTTCCTCTATTTCCTGCGCTTTAAGAACAATATTCTCCTTATGCGTCATCGGAGACTTTTCCGAAGATTTGAAAACCTTGTTGAATAAATCGTCTAGAAAATTACTCATGAGCTGTAAGTACGTAACTGCCCGAAGCCAGTAGTGTAATATATCCCTGATCCTGTAAAATCCGCAAAACTCGAAGGTTTTTCTCAGCCAGAGGAAGGCGGATACTTTCGAAAATCTGCTTATCAGTCAACTCGCCAGTCTTGGATAATGTTTCCAATATCTTATTTCTAAGCTTATTTTCAGCTATTTCAGGGTCATTATCCTTTCGCTGCGTGATGCAGATATCACAAACACCACATTGTTCATCGGTAGTTTCTCCGAAGTATTCCTGAATAAACTGGGTGCGACATAGCTCAGCTTGCTGCCCATATTTCACCATACTTTGAGCTTTTTCCAGCGTCAAAGCTCTCCTAAGTTCTATTCGTTTGAAATTGAGTGGCAGTTTGCCAGCATCGTATCGAGGTGTCAAAAAGGTGATCTGCGGCTTATCCTTTCGCTGGTCATAGACCATCACTTCCAGTTGTTCCAGATGTTTGAGCGATTTTATCAGCTCATTTTCATAGACATTGAGCGACTTAGCAAGTTTCGCTTCCTGGATTTTGATGTATTCTGAGAACACATTCCCTCCATACGTTCGCATGATGATTTTCACCACCGGATCCAGCTTTGCGTAAGCGATCTGAACCTCATACAATCTAGAAGGATCTACCGTAAAATGAATTTTGGATGGAGTGTAATAGCTTTCGCTGAGTCCAATAAAGCCTTCTTCTTCCAGTAATTTCAAAGCATAAAAACTCTCCAATACGCCCAATTCATAGGTGTTTGCAAACTCATTCCACTCAAAATCAAAACTGCTCAGCATATTACTCCCAACTGCAATTCTGTAATAGTTTGCCAAGCACTGATACACCCGCTTCACAAAATCTAAGGGCGGATAGACCAGCTCTGCACGTTTCAAAACAGTTTCAAAATCTTGGTTATTCGCAAGCAGAACTCCATAGGCTTTTTCTCCATCCCGTCCGGCACGACCAGCTTCCTGATAGTAATTCTCTACATTTTCGGGCAAATCATGATGAATCACCACACGCACATCTGGCTTGTCAATCCCCATCCCAAAAGCATTCGTGCTGACCATCACACGAACTTCGTTTTTCATCCAAGCGTCTTGACACTTTGCTCGATCTTGCATAGAAAGTCCCGCATGATACGCTGATGCAGAAATACCCATTTGACTTAGCGCTTTAGCAATTTGATGAGTTCCCTGACGATTTCTCACATACCAAATTGCCGTCCCATCGATTCTACGCAGTATTTCCAGTCCTTTTTCAAGTTTGTTCTCTACAAGTCGCACAGAGTAACTAAGATTTTTTCTCGCAAAACTCTGATGGAATTCCGCTGGCTTTTTCATCTCCAACTTTTCCATGATATCCGCGCAAACTTGCGGCGTAGCAGAAGCTGTCAAAGCCAAAACAGGGACATTTGGATGATAAGGGCGAATCAGGGCGATCTCTAAATAAGGCGGGCGAAAATCATAACCCCATTGAGAAATACAGTGCGCTTCATCCACTGCTATCAAATTGATCTTCATCTGACGAAATCGCTCGACAAATAGCTCCGCTTTCAACCGCTCTGGAGATACATACAAAAACTTGTAATCTCCATAAATGCAGTTGTCCAGCGTGCGATCGATCTCTCGATAACTCATTCCTGAATAAATGGCCGCAGCTTTAATACCTTTTGCCTTTAAAGCATCCACCTGATCTTTCATCAAGGCAATCAGCGGACTCACGACCAGACATATCCCTTCCTGTGTCAGCGCGGGAATCTGATAGCAAAGTGATTTACCCCCACCTGTTGGAAGCAGCGCAAGCGTATCCTTCCCAGCCAGTACTGACTCGATGATTTCTTTCTGGACAGGCCGAAAATCAGCATGTCCAAACACTTGATGAAGGATTTCAGTAGCTCTATTCAGCATTTACCAGTCTGGCGTAGTTTTATTAAGGAAAGCAGCAATTCCTTTTTTGCAATCGGCATGAGCACGTGCCGTGGCATTCGTCTCCGCAGCAAGCTCAAGCGATTTGTTTCTGGTTGATTGATTTAGCTCGCGCAAAAGAGCTTTGGTCTTGCCCATGGAAAATCCTGAATTCTGTTTGATTAGTTTGGAAGCAAATTCAGTCACATAATTAGATAAAAACTCAGCTGGTTCTACACCTGTGATCAAGCCTAATTCGGCCGCTTTTGTGGAAGAAATAAACTCTCCAGAAAGTAGCAATTCCTGCGTTTTGGCAGCGCCAATTTGCTCCAACAAAAAGACTGAAACCAAAGCTGGCACGAAACCGATTCTAACCTCAGTATAGCCGAAAAGAGCATCCGGGACAGCAAAAGCGAAATCACAGACTGTCGCCAATCCACAGCCCCCAGCCAAAGCATGACCTTGAACTTCAGCAATTACAACTTTTGGAAGGCAGTAGATCAAATTAAACAAGTCCATAAGACGGCGGCTATCTTCTAAGTTTTCCTCGTAAGAGAAATTCTGAAGCTGCTGCAAATAGGCCAAATCTGCTCCTGCACAAAAAGCCTTTCCCGTAGATCGGAGTACAATGACTTTCACTTCATCATTTGAATTCATCGCCTCAAAAGCCGTATGTAATCCTGCAATCAATTCAGGACTAAGCGCATTACGCTTTTCAGGTCGATTCAATGTGATGATTCCTATTCTGTCGGTAATCTCGGAGAGTACAGCGCTCATTTGTTTCGCAATTTGGGTTTGGGATCAAGTTAGTTTCAATAGCAGGCTTTGCAAAATCAAACTCAGAAAAGTATTCGATAAGCTAAAGAGTCAACAGCTATTGAATCGGTCACGACTAAGTCTACCCACTTGCCATCAGACCAATAATAAATCGATTTTGGAGCCGAAGTAAAGTGAAGTTTTTTGTTTGTAGGATGAAAAGTAAATTCAGTACCAACAAACTCTAGCTGACCTGAATCGTGCTGATAGGCCACTAATGATTGAGGAGTATGAGGCAAATGATTTTGTACACGATTCGGATCTACTGAGTAACTGATTTCCCCTGGTTCAATGCCCTGATTCCAAGCGTATGTTTGACCTGAATCTGAAAAATCTAAAAGTTGAGCCTTCTTTCCTTGATATATAATCAGCTCTTTAGAAGGAGTTTGTAATTCTTCATAAAGCTGAAAACCAGCCAAAAGAAAAACCAGACTCGTAGCCAGCCAGGTCAGCTTTCTTTTAGATCCATAGTCCCAACCTGCTATAATCAAAAGCATACCCCACACGAATATCATTCCTGAGAAATCCATCGTGAGTCGATCCAGTTTTCCGCCAGGAATCATACGAATAGTCTCAGCAATCCAATTCTGAACCCAGATCAGCCAACTTAAAACCCAACCTAAGCCATCTCCTAATACTGGAATCCAACCAAAAATCATCAAGGGAACTCCGACTTGCATGATCAAAAATGCTAGAGGCAGAATCAATAAATTACCTAGTAAAAAGTAGGTAGGAAACACATGAAAATAATACAAGGACAAGGGAAAAGTAACCAACTGAGCAGCTAGACTAACGGAAGTTAACTGCCAGACGTATTCTAGCACCTTGTGTCTCGGCAACCACAAATTCAGAATCAAAGGCTGAATCATCACGATACCCAACACTGCCAAATAGGATAATTGAAAACCAACTTCATAAATCACATCTGGATTCATGGTAATCATCAGCATAGCAGAAAAGGCCAAAATATTATAAATCGATGGACGACGCTCACGCATCTGTCCTAGCGTAAGCAGTGAAAACATAGTCGATGCACGAACTACTGAAGGAGACAACCCAGTGAGAAATGCATACAACCAGATCACTAAAATAACAGCAAGTAGATACAGCTTAGCGTTCTCCTTTTTCAGTTTGAGTGGTTTCAAAATCAAAATAAACAAGGCGTAAATAATACCAACATGAAGTCCCGAAACAGCCAAAATATGCATCACGCCAGCCTGAGTGTAAGCTTCACGAATCGTCGGATCTAACTCTTTTTTCTGACCTAGCAGGAGCGCAAGAGCAATTTGTGCAGAATTCTCATCTGGGATTTTTGACTGAAGCATCTCACCAATTCTATGTCGTAAATGCACCAAAAAATATTCGAGACCCTTACTATTAACGGAATCAATCACTTGGAAATCCTTTCCTAGAAACTGACGGTAGTGGATTCCCTGTCTGGACAGATACTGCCTATAGTCAAACTCATGAGGATTGACAGGACTTGTGATTTCCTCGGGCTTCTTTCTCACTAAAAGTATTTGACCTGGCTCTAAAGGCTTGTCACTTTGATGATAAACCAGAATTTTTACCTGCGCGTCAGTCCAGCTTTCTCCGATCAGGAAAGATTTTACTTCCAGTAAATTCTCGAACGAATTCGGCTTTTGCAGATCGTATGCCGTCACCTGTGCTAAGTAACTTTCCGCTTGAAGAATATCCGAACTGACATCGGTTTGATGCTTCTTGTTTTGAACCAGCAATGCGCCGAAAACAAGCAACGATAAATATGCGATGGAACTTAGTTGGAAGTAAGAAACATATTTCTCACAATTAAAAACTAAAATCATATAGCAAAGCCAACTTATGCTCAGGATAATAGATAGTACGAGCAAGTCAGGAGACCAATACGATTGACCCAAAAAAATGCCAAGCAATAGAAATGGCAGATACCGTAAAAATGGAAAGTCAGCAAATCTCATCTTCAAAAAAATTAAAGATTTAATTTACTTCATTTTTCCGAAAAAAACGCAGCAAGCAAACTCAATGTATTCCATTATACATCAATCATTTACAAACCCAATAACATCATAAATTCAAATGGCTATTTCCAAAGTCTATAACCAAGGTAATTATGCGGTAAAAAGAAGCACATAAAAAAAGAGCCCAAAATGGGCTCTCTGTCATTTAAAGTAGTGTAAAGAAATCTTAGAATCTATATCCAAGATTGAATCCACCATTTAATTCTATTCCTGTAAAGCGATTTGAAACGTCATCACTGAAGTTTCTACCTATGCTGGCAAATGGCCCAAATGCAAAGTTTTTAGAAAGCTCCCACTTATATCCTGCTCCAGCACCTAAGATGAAAGCGGTCATATCAGTAGTCTGAATTCCTCCACCATCACCCGGCTCTTCAAAATCGCCAAAACGAATCTTAGCCAATGGGAACAAGAAAAAACGTCCACTTCCATTATCTCCAAAGTAAAAGTTCATTGAAGCCTGTAAAGAGTTCGTCTTATACTTTTTCCCACTGTTTTCATTATTAAATCCAAAGCGGTCGTTTATAAAACCTTTGAACTCTATCGAATGATCGTCACTCAAATAACGCTCATATCCTGCTTCGAGTGACCCAAACCAAATGAGTGTCATGAAATTAACATGGATTTCATTAGAAAAACCACCTCTATTCGGAGTAGAACCACCACTGCTCGAAATCACTTCTTGTGCATATCCTGAAACTACTAACGCCAGAATAAGAGTAAGGGTAAAGATTGATTTTTTCATATTTCTATAATTAGTTAACAAATATGTGGCAATACTTAAGCCAGTTGCATTTTATAGTGCAAAATATTACACTCTTCAAACATATCCCCTGCTTTTTCAAACCCAAATTTTGTATATAGTGGAACTGCATCAATCTGAGAATGAAGGTATTTCAATTTCCCAATTGCTTTAGGATTGGATTCAATATCGTTGAGTACTGCTGTCACTAAAGCTTGCCCAACTCCTTTGCCTCGGGCTTCTTCCAATACGGCAAAACGCTCCAATTTCACCCCATTTGGCGTAACTCTCCACCTAGCCGTACCCACTGGTTTATCATCAAGATAAGCAAGAAAGTGTGCGCATTGACTTTCAAACTCATCATACTCCGCCTTCGGATCTACTTCTTGTTCGAGCACAAAAACTTGTTCTCTGATCCAATACGCAGACTTTAGCTGATCATCACGAGTTATTCTTTCTACTAGCAGACTCATCTTTTTGTAGTTCTTTTTGGTAATGATCTTTTTCGTAAGCTTCAATAATTGACTTCACTAATCTATGCCTGATTACATCTTTACCACTCAGATTGACTACACCAATCCCAGATACATCTTTCAGAATCTTTAGCGCCTCAGACAGTCCGCTTTTTTGCCTTACTGGCAAATCCACCTGGGTCTGGTCACCTGTGATGATTACTTTGGAATTTGGCCCCATACGGGTCAAGAACATCTTGATCTGCTCATTTGTTGTGTTTTGCGCTTCATCAAGCAAAACAAATGCATCATGAAGAGTTCTTCCACGCATATATGCCAACGGGGCAATTTCTATAACACGAGTTTCCTGATAGTATTTGAGCTTTTCGGGAGGCACCATATCCTGAAGTGCATCGTAAATCGGCCTTAAGTATGGATCTAGTTTTTCCTGTAGATCACCTGGCAAAAAACCAAGATTTTCTCCAGCTTCCACAGCTGGCCTAGTGATAATGATGCGTTTAACTTCTCGGTTTTTCAAGGCCCGCACAGCCAAAGCGACAGCTATATAGGTTTTCCCAGTTCCGGCAGGACCTAAGGCAAAAACCAAATCATTTTTCATAGCTGATTCCACCAGCTTTCGCTGATTTGCAGACTTGGGCTTGATGACTAATCCTTTGTTACCAAAGACGATTACTTGATCCCGGTTAGCTTCTTCGAAAGGCACTCCTTCGACTTCTAAATAATCTTTTACATTCTCTGGAGTAATGTGGCCAAATCGATCCACATGCTCCAATAAAAGATTTAGAACATCGTTAATTCTCAGAATTTCAGGGGCTCCGCCTTGAATTCTGATTTCATTACCACGGGAAATAATTTTACTTTGGGGAAAGGCAGCAGCAATTTGCCGGATGTTCTCATTGGCTTCGCCTAAAAACTCAGCCAAGGGGACATTTTCTAATGTGATTACTTTTTCGACCAAACTATTTCTATTGATTAGATTTTCATTGAAGGTAGACGAATAAAATTTCTAATTTTGTCCGCAGCCCTCCTTAACAAAAGTACATAAATTTTAATTGACTTGCTTCTATGGCATTGGTGACATTCCTCTCAGATTTTGGGGACAAAGATTACTACGTACCGGCAGTAAAAGCGAAAATGCTTGCCGTAAATCCACAATTAAACATCATCGATATTTCTCACAATATCGACACGTTTGACATTGCCCACGCTGCATTTGTGCTTCGATCTACTTTCAGGGATTTCCCGAAAGGAACTGTACACTTAGTCTCTTTAAACACAACGGGAAGTATTACCCATGGTTATATAGGTGTAAAACTTGAAGAACACATTTTTGTTGGCCCAAACAACGGGATTCTAAGTCTTCTGGCAGATCACGAACCTGGTATTATGGTTCAGTTTGCGGATATACATCTGAAAGACTCTACTTTTCCTACAAAAGATATCCTTGCGCCTATAGCCGCAAAAGTTGCCAGCGGCGCAGCTATTCATGATTTTGGCGGACCTTTAAAAAACTTCCGAAAACTAATGTCTCGTCATCCGAAAGCTACCCGGGAGCATATCATAGGACATGTGCTGCGGGTAGATCGTTATGGTAACTTGATCACTAATGTCAACAAAGAGGTATTTGATAAATTGAACCCAGGCAAATTCTCTATTGAGTTCGGCAGAGAATCAGTCAATAGACTTCACAAAGGTTATGATCAGGTAGAACCTGGAGATTGCTTTGCCTTTTTCAACAGTCTGGATTTACTTGAAATCGGCATCAACCACGGTCATGGCGCTGAATTGCTAGGCTTGAAGTACGACAGTGTGGTTTATGTAACCTTCCATCCCTGATGCTGATCCGAATTGTACGAATGACTTTCAAGCCCGAAGCGGTGGCTGCCTTCTTGGAAAATTTCAACGCAAACAAGAAATCCATAAGGAATTCCCCAGGATGTCACCACTTGGAGTTATGGCAAGACGAAAATGATAAAAATATTTTCTTAACGCATAGTCATTGGGAAAGTGAAGAAAAGCTGAACCAATACCGTGACTCTGAGCTTTTTAAAAGCGTATGGACTTTCACCAAAGCCTTATTCTCAGAGAAGCCGCAGGCTTTCAGCTCGAAAAAACTGGAAGAAGTAGAAAATTGAGTTTGTAGAAAAAAGATTCTTTGTTCATATTTGCATCCCGTTACGGAAGTGACGGGAACGAGACACACTCTCACCACAAGCCCAGGTGGCGGAATCGGTAGACGCGTTGGTCTCAAACACCAATGCCGCAAGGCGTGCCGGTTCGACTCCGGCTCTGGGTACAAAAGCTCGCTGAAAAGCGAGCTTTTTTCTTTTAAATCCATAGATTTTTTATCAAGAAAAAAGGCCCGCATTTCTGCGAGCCTTTCAAACTTCAAAATTCTAATTTCAGACATTAAGTCCCTCTCAAAATCTCCATAGGAGGCTGATTGATGATCTTACGCCCATTGAGCCAGCCCAGGACTATCGTCAAACCGGTAATAGATAGGTAAAGCACAAATGCTTCAAACCAGGCACCTCGGAATGGGATATTGAACACAAACTCGCTCAATAGCCAAGTGGCTCCGAAAGACAGGATAATCCCCGATAGCGAGGCTAAACTTCCCAAGAAGAAGTATTCCAGCGTATTGATCTTACTGACAATAGTCGAGCTTGCACCCAAAGTTCTAAGCAGAATACTCTCTCGCATACGTTGATATTTACTGATGATCAGCGAACTGATCAACACCAATATCCCAGTCGCAATACTGAAAAATGCCATAAACTGTATCACAAAGCTTATTTTACCTAAAATCTCCTCCAACGTCGCTACGATTGTACCGAGGTTGATAATAGAAATATTCGGAAAAGCCCTAACTATCTCAGCTTGCACATCAGCCGCTTGTCTATCATTAGCTGTTTTAGTGATCAGCACATGAAATTTCGGCGCTTGATCCAATACACCTTCTGGGAATAGCACCAAGAAATTCGTAGAAACCTGCGTGAACTTCACATCTCGAAAACTCCCAATATATGCCTTGATCGGCCGTCCTTGTACGTTAAATTCAATCTCATCTCCTATAGCTAAGCCATTACCTGTGGCAAACCCCTTTTCGAAGGAAACAAAAATACTATCACCTCTAGCTCCCAAAGGAATCAATTCCCCATCTGATAGAGTCTCCGAGGAAATAAGCGTATCACGATAAGTCACGCGAAATTCCCTATTGTACAGAAAGCGAGAATAATTCTCTTCCTTTGACAACTCCTCATTTTCTTTCTTATCCACCCCATTGATCTCATTCAACTGCATAGTCACGATCGCGACTTCCTGCATGATAGGTAGATCTCTTGATTCGATTTTAGCTTTTACATCCTCCAATTGTGCAGTTTGAATATCAAACATCAACATGTTCGGCTGATCTTCTTTATCTGCAAATTTGGCTTCTTCCAGCAATTGATTTTGCAGGAAAAATAGCGTGGAAATCATTGCAGTGCCCAAACCAATAGTCGCTATCAATGATACGGTCTGGTTATTAGGTCTGTACAAATTCGCCAAGGACTGGCGCAAGGTATAGGTGAAAGAAATAGGCAAAAACTTCCGAACTGCCCAGATAATCATTTGAGCCACTGCCCAAAGAATACCAAAAGCAAAAACTACAAATCCAGTAAATCCAAAAGCAAAATCAACTCTTCCTAATAAATAATAGCTAAAACCCCATATGAAACCAAGTATGCCCACAATAACCAACCAGCGAAGTGGATCTTTTAATAGAGTAGAGTCACCGGTTTCTGGTCTAAGCGTCGCCATAGGAGACACGTTTCTCACTTTTAGCAAAGGCAACAAAGCAAACAGCACCGAAACAAATAAGCCTGTGATTACTCCAAACCCTATTGAAAGCCAAGAGATACCAAAGGACACTTCCACTGGTAGGAAATCTGCAAAAACTACAGGCAATACAAACTGAAGCAGTGTTCCGAGAAAAGAACCAAGCACTGCTCCGACTAAGCCCATAATCATGATCTCAGTCAGGTAGATCAATAAAACATCTCTGGAAGAAACACCCAAACAGCGCAAAACTGCCACTGAACCTAACTTCTCTTTCACAAATACATTCACCGCACTGGCTACTCCAACACAACCTAAAAGCAACGCGATAAAAGCTACCAAACTTAGGAAGTTGGAAAGATTGGCAAATGAACGACCTGTTGAGCGTTTTCTATCCTCAACAGTGTCAGCATCCACGCGATCTTCTTCCCATTGCTCATCGTATGGTTTGATCAGAGCGTCTACATCCGTGCCCTCAGCAAATTGAAAATAACGACTGTAATTCACTCGGCTACCGTATTGCACCAAGCCGGTTTCCTCCAAGTAATCCATCGGAATATAAACCGCCGGAGCGACTGAAGCTGTGATTCCCGTTTGACCGGGCACACTTTGCAATTCACCAACTACCGTGAAAAGCACTTCCCCTACTTTAATCTGATCACGTACTTCAGCATTAAACTGAGCCATCAGCGTCTTTTCCACTAATGCTTTTTTCCCGCCTGAACGGAAATCCGCATCACCTGAAGCTGGAATTGTTTCAAAAAAACCATAGAATGGAAATGCTCCTTCTAGCGCACGTACTTGAGTCAGGCGACTAGCTCCTGTTTCCGGAAAGGCAACCATACTCGCAAAATTGACTTCCGAAGCCATTTGAGTAGCTGCACTATCAATCGACTGCTCTCCTATTTCTTTGCTATTTTCCAAAACCAAATCAGCTCCTAGAAGCTCTTTGGCTTGATTGTCAATGTCAGCTGTAAGGTTTTCTCCAAAGGAACTGATCGCCACCAAAGCAGCAATTCCCACAACGATGGAGGAAACAAACAGTAAAAGTCTAGAGATGTTCTTTCGGAAATCCCGAAAAGCCATCTTTAAAATCCATCCGAAATCAGGCATTTTCACCCTCCTGTATTTTTCCGCCTTTAATATGAATGATGCGCTGAGTTTTGGCTGCTAATTCCAAATCGTGCGTAACCAAAACTAGTGTTGTTCCTTCTTCTTTATTCAGGTCAAAAATCAATTTCTCTATCATCTCGCCCGTTTCAGTATCCAGATTTCCGGTTGGTTCATCTGCAAAAAGGATTTTAGGCTCATTGGCAAAAGCTCTTGCAATGGAAACCCGCTGCTGCTCTCCGCCAGAAAGCTGAGTGGGATAATGCGTTCCTCTGTCACCAAGGCCGACCTTGTCAAGAAGTTCCTGAGCTTTTTGACGGGCATCTTTTCTTCTTTTCAATTCAAGTGGAACCATCACATTTTCCAAAGCTGTCAAAGTTGGCAAAAGTTGGAAATTCTGAAAAATAAAGCCTACGCTTTGGTTTCTGACAGCTGCCCGCTGGTCTTCGGACAGTTTCTCCAACGAATTACCATCCAGCACTACGCTACCCGTGGAGCCAGAATCCAATCCTGCGCAAAGTCCAAGTAGTGTAGTTTTACCGCTGCCCGAGGGACCAACGATGGATATAATTTCTCCTGCTTTGATGTCAAATGTAACCTCGTCGAGAACAGTCAGTTTTCTGCTGCCACTTTCGTAAACCTTGCTCAGGTTTGATACTGATAAAATATTCATGTGTTCTACTTGGGTGGGGAAAGGGTATAGTTACTGCTTAACGGCAAACCCTCATGATTGTTGATGGAAGATAGTAATCAAGCTACAAACCAGCAAATCACAAAGATATGGACGGTGTAATACATCCATTTTCACAACCTTTATCGAATTATCGAACCTTTTGCCAATAAATCCTTTTGGGTATATAGTTTTACATTTCACAATTCCGATTACTATGCAATTCCATCTAAACCGCTTATTCAATACAGCATTTTTACTGATTTTTGGATTGGCAGTAGTTTCTTGCTCAGAGAAAAAAGCGGAAACTACTCAAACCGAAACTGTCACTGAGAAAACTACAGAGTCGAAATCAGATCAGAAAATCATTCTTTTCTTTGGAAACAGCTTGACTGCTGCCTATGGAATCGATCAGGAAGATGGTTTTGCAGGGCTGACGCAAAAGCGAATTGACAGTTTGGGGATGGATTACAAAGTAATTAACGGAGGGCTTTCCGGCGAAACTACCGCTGGCGGTTTGAGTAGACTGGATTGGTTCCTAGAAGACAAACCCGATGTCTTCGTGCTAGAACTTGGCGGTAACGACGGACTTCGAGGGATCAATCTTACCGAGACCAAAAGCAACCTCCTCAAAATCATAGATAAAGTCAGATCTAAATTTCCTGACACCAAAATCATCTTGGCTGGCATGCAGATACCACCAAATATGGGCCAGGAATATGCATCTGAGTTTACAGCGATGTACCCGGCTGTTGCAGAAGAAAAAAACGTAACACTAATTCCTTTTCTTCTGGAAAATGTAGGAGGAATCCCTGAGTTAAATCTCCCTGATGGTATACATCCTACCGAAGCAGGTCACAAGATTGTATTTGAGACGATATGGCCTTATGTTGAAAACAGCATAAACTAAAAATCAAGCGTTATTTTCATCGACAATTTTTTGAAACAAGAATTGCAAAGAGAGAGCTAATAATTAAGGCAGTAGCGGGTTAGTTTCATTGATCTACTTTTTTACGCTATATTTTATCCTTAATTAAAATTTTTACAAATGAGCTTTCAAATCAAATCTTCCGGAGATTCCTATGATGTAATTATTGTAGGGTCTGGAGCAGGTGGCGGTATGGCCTCCAAAATCCTTTCTGAGGCCGGACTCTCAGTGGCAGTGGTAGAAGCTGGCGGAGATTTTGATCCTGCCAAGGAAGAAGACCGCACGCAACTCAGGCCACCTTGGGAATCGCCAAGAAGGGGTGCAGCCACTCAAATCCGTCCATTTGGAGATTTTGACGCGGCTATAGGCGGCTGGGAAATCGAAGGTGAACCTTACACCAGAAAAGGTGATTCCGAGTTCGACTGGTTTCGATCTAGAATGGTTGGCGGAAGAACTAACCACTGGGGAAGAATTTCTCTCCGCTTTGGCCCAAATGACTTCAAAAGAGCAAGTATTGATGGTTTGGGAGACGACTGGCCTATTGGTTACGATGACGTCAAACCTTACTATGATAAAGTCGATAAACTGATTGGCGTTTACGGCAGCAAAGAAGGGATTTACAATGAACCTGATGGTTTCTTCCTCCCTCCTCCCAAGCCCAGACTTCACGAACTTTATTTGAAAAAAGGAGCTAGCAGCGCAAGCATCCCAATGATTCCGTCAAGGCTTTCCATTCTGACGAGGCCAATCAACAAAGACCGTGGCGCATGTTTTTTCTGTCGCCAATGTAATCGGGCCTGTCAGGTTTATGCGGATTTCTCGGCTGGAACCTGCCTGGTTCATCCTGCGATGAAGCAGGGCAAAGTGGATCTTTATACGCACAGCATGGTAAGAAAAGTGACCTCGGATGATTCGGGCAAAGCGACTGGAGTTTCCTTTGTCAACGTGAAAGACATGAAGGAATACAAGCTCAAATCCAACGTGGTAGTCTTGGGAGCTTCAGCATGCGAGACTTCGCGGATCATGCTCAATTCCAAATCAAAGACACATCCAAACGGCATTGGCAATAGCTCAGGGGTTTTGGGTCATTACCTGCACGATTCTACAGGAGCAAGTAGGTCAGGAATCATTCCTGACATGATGGGCCGCGAGCGATACAATGAGGACGGTACTGGAGGCATGCACATGTATACACCTTGGTGGTTGGATAATAAGAAACTTGATTTTGCCCGAGGCTACCATATAGAATATGGTGGTGGTATGGGACAGCCAGGCTATGGAGCTGGCGGAAATATGGACTCCATGAGAAAATACATTACGGATGAATTCGGCAAGCCAAGTCCAAATGGTGGCTATGGTGAAGGATTGAAAAAAGACATTCGGCAAATCTATGGCTCTACGGTTGGCATGTCTGGACGTGGCGAAAGTGTACCGAGATTTGACAATTACTGTGAAATCGACCCAACGGTCGTGGACAAATTTGGTATTCCTGTGCTTCGATTCAACTATAAATGGACGGATCAGGAAATCAACCAAGCCAAGCACATGCAGGACACTTTTGAAGAAATCCTGACTGGATCCGGAGCACAATTACTGGGAACAAAACCTGGCGCAGACACACTTTACGGACTTGCCGCTCCCGGAAGAATCATTCACGAAGTAGGTACAGCCAGAATGGGCAACGATCCAAAAACTTCCGTGCTTAATTCTAATTCCCAAGCGCATGATTGCAAAAATCTCTTTGTGGTGGATGCGGGATCTTTTGTCTCTCAAGCTGACAAGAATCCTACGTGGACCATCCTTGCCCTAAGCTGGAGAACCTCAGATTTCATCGTATCAGAACTGAAAAAGAAAAACATCTAAGCCATGAACAGAAGAGAAAACCTCAAACTACTCTTTACCGGCACAGTCGGAACGGGTTTACTACTCACTGGCTGCTCTCCTGAAGAGCAAGCTCTACCTGAAAATGCACTCTTGGCTGGCGGGACTATCGGCGGTAGAACTGAAGAAGAAAAACAACGAGATCAGGAATTGCTTTCAGAGACCTTCTTTACCGACGATGAACGTAAGAAGCTAAGCACTTTGGTGGATATCATTATGCCAAAAGACAGTGAATCCCCAGCAGCTACTGAAATTGGCGTAGTGGATTTCATGGAGTTTATGATGAAAGATCAGCCAGCAAATCAAACCCGAATGCGGGGTGGATTAATGTGGCTGGATTTTGAAGCAGACGAGAAATTCGGAAAAGTATTCAATGAACTGAGTGAATCAGAAGTGATACAAATCGTGGATGAAGTAGCTTGGCCAGATACTGCAAAACCAGAATATGAAGGTGGAGTACGCTGGTTCAACATGCTCAGAAATCTAACTTGCTCTGGATATTTCTCTACCGAACCTGGCTGGAAATACATGGGCTATGTAGGCAACACGCCAAACGCATGGGATGGAGTGCCTCAGGAAGTGATGGCAAAACACGGCTTCCAGCTGGAAGAAAAATATTTGTCTATTTACCTCAAACCTGAAGATCGAGGCACCATTGTCCAATGGGATGACGAAGGGAATGTCACCGGATAAAAAAACTTAAAACTCAGTCTTTCGGGCTGAGTTTTTTTTGTTTAAAAAGATTAACTACTATCTTATTACCTTTTCCTAAATCACTGTTTATGAAAGTCTTTTCAACTTTACTGTGCTCTATACTATTTGTTAGTTCATGTTCAGAAAAATCTGAGCAAGTTGCAGAAGAACCCTTATCCTACGAATGGGAGTTGGTAGATTCTCTGGATTTGGAATTTCTTGGCAACCCCATGCTTTCGGATGTAAACAAAGATGGGACGTCATTACTCTTCTTTGATTATCCGAGTCAAAAAATCATTACATCCGACGCTATAGGAAATATAAAGCACAGTTTCTCTAAGGGCGAAGACACTCCAGATACTTATGGGTTCATGTTAGAAAGACCAGGTTTTTATGGGGAAGATCAACTGGCAATCTATGGAAGAAATGGTTTGTTCCTTTTTGACTTGGATGGGAATATGCAGAAGAAAATCCCTCATCCTGAATCCTTGGGAGCATCTGGGTCAAACAATGAAATAGGGAAATCAACAGAATCAGTGAGATTGAAAGGAAAAGATTATTTACTTCCCAAATCTGTACGTCCGAGGAATTCTTATCCGGGAGAGCAGGAATTTTACGATACCTATAGGGCCTTAGAATTGGTGGATATAGAAACTGGTGCTATGACTGAACTAATCCCTTTTGAAGAAGGTAGTAAATTCTTGAACGGCAAAGGATATATTCAAAGCGACTATACTCCCGCTTTGGAGGCACTAAACGACAAATTGTTTTTTGTTCACGGAGGGGACCCCCAACTCTATGTATATCAGTTAAATCCTAATGATGCGCGTTTGGATACGGTTATCCATCTAGAAATACCCTCATTTATTATTCCCGAAGGCCGAGAAAGAGCCGAATTTCAGCAAGGTCATGTAGAGATCAATGGAGGGACTGCATCCATTCGAAACATCCATGTACTGGATGATTTACTATTGCTGGACTATTACTCAGGAATGGATCCCAAGAAATCAGTAGAAGCTGAGGGACTATGGAAACAGGGAAAAGAGGAAGAAGCAAAAGCCATGTACAGAAAACTTGAAGATGAAATCCCGAAGGGCACATTGGTATATAAGTTAGCTGACCTAAGCTATGTGGGGAATGTTCCTTCACCTGCCAAAACAGGAGGAAGATCTTATGCCTCCGGCGGCGGATATGCTTGGTTTCAAAAGCTTCCCGATCCTGATGTAGAAGAAGATTTTCTTAGAATATACAAGATGAAGCTAATTGCAAAATGAACTACAGATCACTAGCACTCTCACTTTTATTACTCACAATTTTTTCCTGCTCCTCTCCGAAAAACGAATCAGAAAGCCAATCCACAAACTCCAATGAATGGGAGTTGCAAATTATAGATTCTATTCAGGTGGATTACGGCTATTCATTTTCAGACTTAACCAACCCAGCATCTATTCAACCTATTCCTTTTGAAGAGTTTATTCAAAAAGAGCCAAAGGAGGAAGCACATTATGGTACTTACGACATGAAGGACATCTATGTGGGTACAATCCAGAACCTCCACCCAACAGAAAAACAACGGTTTTTGCTTACCTATAACAGAGGACTGTCAGATCAGGAATACGACGAAATCTTTGCATTGGAGACTTCAGCCCCGGAAGAGTTTAGTCGCAAGCGCAACAAAACAAACACGAATGGACAGGTTCTATTTGACGGGAAATCAGTCTCCAAAGTGATCATGAAACCGAAATCTCTAGGATTCACCTTCAAATTCATCTCTGAAGAAGAAATCTGGTTTACACCAAATTTTGAATATGCTGAAAATGACTACTCAGTAATTTACAAAACGAGATTGGTCGCCAAGTAAAGCTCACGCAAGAACCTATCGTAGATTTAGCTACACCTAGTTTATCTACTTGTTAAGAGGACAAAAAGTCCTTAACCTATCATGTATTAAAACATCACATACTTTTCTAAAAAACTTTACTTTTTTATAGTAGAAAATTCCTATCCTAGAACGAATATCATCATCTAATCACTCTATTTCAAAAAAATAGGATAGTCATCTCATGCTTATCTACGATTAGATATTATCTCTTTTTTATTTTTCCGGTTTTTAATATAACAAATTGAAAACCTAGTTTCTAGACCATCCTTTCACGACTTGGATACTTTTGTGCCTTGATGTCCACAGCAAGCTGAAACCACAGTTTTCTCACTGACTATCAAACAATTAAAATCATTCTCAAAATTTTAAAACTAGAAAATGAAGAAGACTTTTACAGTTATTACTTTGTTGATGATGCTCCTCCCAACAGTCTTGTTGGCACAGGTTCAGGTCAAAGGAAAAGTATCAGACTCCAAGGGAGAAGGTCTCCCAGGAGTGACAGTATTGGTGAAAGGCACCAATAAAGGAACCGTTGCCGATTTTGAAGGCAACTACAATATCATGGCTGATGAAAGCGCCGTTCTGGTGTATAGTTTCATCGGATTTGAAGCACAAGAAGAAGCTATCAACGGAAGAAGTATTATCAATATTACTCTGGCAGATGATAGCAAGGCTTTGGAAGAAGTGGTCGTGACCGCGATCGGGATCAAGCAGCAAAAAAAGAAATTGGGCTATGCAACCCAAGAAGTGCCAATGGATGTGATAGCAGAAGCATCGACGTTGAATCTTGGAAATGCTCTTTCCGGTCAAATTGCCGGATTGACAGTTAACAATCCAACTGGAATGTTTCAGTCACCCTCTTTTAGCTTGCGAGGCAAAACTCCTCTTATAGTGTTGGATGGAGTTCCTGTGGAAACTGACTTTTTTGACATTTCTCCAGAAAACATTGAGAGCATCAACGTCCTCAAAGGAGGCTCTGCATCTGCACTTTATGGTGCAAGAGGGAAAAACGGTGCGATTTTGATCACTAGAAAAAATGCCAAAAAAGACGGCTTAACCGTGACTGCCACGACCAATAATATGGTGACGGCAGGATTTACAGTCTTTCCTGAAACGCAGACAGCATACGGTAATGGCTCGAATGGAAAATATGAATTCTGGGATGGTGCCGATGGCGGTATTTCGGATGGAGACATGATCTGGGGACCAAAGTTTGAACCTGGCGTGCTAGTTCCTCAGTGGAATAGCCCAATCAGAAATAAAAACACGGGAGAGGTAGTAGAATGGTACGGAAGTGTCACAGGAACAGTCTATGACGACAAGTCTACCTATGAGCGAGTGCCGACCGAATGGAAACGTCATGATAATTTGAATGATTTCATGAGGACTGGAGTAGTCACTAAAAACGATATTTCTATCGCATATCAGGGTGAAAAAGCTCAGTTGATGTTCTCGGCTAACTACGCCTACCAGCAAGGTCAAGTACCTAACACCTCTGTAAATACCGGTGGATTCAACTTCAACTCCTCTTTTAAACTCAGCGAAAAACTTCAGTTGGATGCAACCTTAGGTTACAATAAAGTATACTCTCCTAACTATCCACGCTATGGATACGGTCCAAAAAATCACATGTACACGATCCTTATCTGGATGGGCGATGATGTAAATGGACAGGATTTGCGAGACCATATGTATGTACCTGGACTCGAAGGATATAGACAAGCTAACTATAACTATGCATGGTACAACAATGTCTATTTCGCAGCAAATGAGCTTAACCAGGTGCATAACAGGAATGTAATGGACGGTAAGCTGAAACTGAAATATCAAATCATGCCTAACCTGTACGTACAGGGCAGAATCTCTGCTAGACAAAGGACATTATTTGAAGACATGCAAAGTCCTAAGTCATACATGAACTACGGAGACTCTAGAAATGGGGATTACAAGTTTTGGAATGACGATCAGCTAAATCTCGACACTGACTTCTTGGCGGCCTACAACAAAGACTTCAATGAAAAAATCGGATTGACGGTCAATGCAGGTGCTTCCAGTTTTTACAGAAGCTACAAGCAAGCCTATTCTTCCTCAGATGGATTGATCGTGCCTTATGTCTATAGCTTAAACAATACTCAAGGACCGGTACAAGCTTCCAATTACCTGGAGGAAAAAGAAATTCGAAGTGTATATGGTTCCATGGGCGTTGATCTTTGGCAATCCATTTTCCTTAATGTAACTGCAAGAAATGACTGGTCTTCGACTTTGCCTAAAGCAAACAATTCCTATTTCTACCCTTCAGCATCTATCAGTGCGATTGTTTCTGAGTTTATGAACTTGCCAAAAGCGATAGACTTCATCAAAGTATATGGTTCATGGTCTGAGGTATCAAGTGATTTGAGCCCATACAGTATCTACTCTGCTTACAACAAAGGAGTGACTTACGGATCGACTCCTTCAGTTAGTTACCCATCTAGCTTGGTGAATTCGGAGATAATGCCTCAGAAGTCCACGACTTTTGAAGCAGGTTTATCTACTTCATTTGCTAAGAAACGACTGACCTTAGAAGGTACTTACTATAGAATTCTGGACGAAAATCAGATAATTGATCTAAGCATTTCTGAAGCTTCAGGATATTCTTCCAGAAAAGTAAACGGCAATGAATACACCACCAATGGATTTGAATTGATGATGAATTATGCTGCGATTCAGAAGGACAAATTCACTTGGAACATCGGCGCAAACTGGACGAAGTTTGAACGAAAAATCACTGGTATTTATGGTGATGATGACAATTTTGGAAACCTAAGAGTGGGTGATAGAGCAGATAGCTACTATGCCACTGTTTGGCAGAAAAGTGCTGATGGACAAGTGATCCTAGATGCCAACACTGGTCTTCCTACTAGAGATCCTTTCCTAACTAAAATTGGTCATTTGGACCCATCATGGAGATTTGGTATCCAAAACCAGTTCAACATCAACAAGTTCAGAATAGCAATGGACGTAGATGGCGCTTGGGGTGGACTGATCAGGTCATTGACTATTGAGAAAATGTGGTGGGGCGGAAAGCATCCTAACTCAACGCAATACAGAGATGAAGAATATGCAACTGGCAAACCTGTATACGTACCAGAAGGCGTCGTAGTGACCGGTGGTGAGCTGGTAAGAGATGTAGATGGAAACGTACTCTCTGACACTAGAGAATATACTCCAAACACAACTGCAGTGAGCTGGCAGACTTGGTCGCAAACCTATCCTTATAGAGCACAAGTGACCGAAGATGAGAACAAGACTTTTGCGAATGTGTACGACCGCTCCTACCTGAAGTTGAGAAGACTATCCGTGACGTATGACCTGATGAACATCATGCAGTCCAAAAAAATCAAAAATCTTGATTTGACTCTTTACGGTTACAACCTATTCGTACTGAAAAAACTGCCTTACCTAGATCCTGATTTTGGCAATGACAACAACCTTCAGGATCCATCCTCACGCTATGTAGGCATGACCTTGAAGGCCGTATTTTAATTGATTTTCAGTCAGACAAACATTGAATAAAATGAAAAACATATTAGTTATCCTGTTGCTTTCCATGGTGTTTATTTCCTGCACCGACCTAGAGGAAATGAACATCAATCCAAATCTTCCAACTGCAACTCACCCGCAACTTCTGCTTACCAATGTGGAATGGGAAGTTTTCAGAGCTTACGGAGGTACTTCAGCGCTATACGCGCAGAAAATGCTTGTTCAGACTGATGGAGAAAACTCCAATCAGTATTACAAATGGGATAGAGGTAGTTTTGATCCCTATTCTGTCTTGAGAAATGTGACCAAAATGATCCAAGAAGCTGAGCGAATCAACGATCCTTCCTACGTCGCCTTGGGCAAATTTTTCAGAAGTTACTATTTCTATAATTTGACTTTAAATTTTGGCGATGTTCCTTATACAGCTGCGCTAAAAGGTGAAATAGAAGAAGAATATGCGCCTGTATACGATGAGCAGGAAGTAGTATTCAAAGGCATTTTGGCAGAATTGGAAGAAGCAGAAACAATCCTTGCAAGTCAAAACACAATCATAGCTGGAGACATCATCTATAGCGGAAACGTGCTTTCTTGGAGAAAACTGATCAATGCTTTCCGCCTGAAAGTCCTAATGACTTTATCTCCAAAATCAGAATCAGGAGAAATAGACTTCAGTGAATTCAACACTATTTTCACCAACAGTCCATTGATGGAAAGTGAAGCTGAAAGTGGTCAATTAGTATTCCTAGATCAGCAAAACAATCGCTACCCAGATTTCAATAGTAGCGGGTTCAGTTCTGGGATGTATATAGACTCTACCTTTATCCAGAGACTTCAGGTAAGAAAAGACCCAAGACTATTTATATACTGCACACAGACCAAATCTGCCAAAGAAGCAGGAAAGGCAATCGATGATTACTCTTCTTACGAAGGTGGCGACCCGGCAGCACCTTATGCAGAAGTCAATCAGAAAGCTACTCAGGGCAACGTATCTAAAGTAAACGACCGATACCATAGAGATCCAGTTAACGAGCCTTATAAGCTTTTGGGATACTCTGAGCAGCAACTGATATTGGCTGAGGCAGCAGTTCGAGGCTGGATCAGCGCAGATGCAGAGATGCTTTACAAAGATGGGGTAAAAGCTTCTTTCAAATTTTACGAAATGTATTCTGAAGAATACAGCAGTTATGTAGATGCTGAGGCTGCGATGATGTACCTAAGTGAGCCGATGAATGACTTTTCAAAAGCCATGAGTGATACCGAAAAAATCGAGCTTATCGTAATGCAAAAGTATCTACAGTCCTTCTTCCAAATGCAGTGGACCTCCTTCTATGATCATCACCGCACTGGATTCCCTACTTTCAGAAGACCTACAGGCGTAGAGATTCCTTATAGATGGATTTACCCACAGTCAGAATACAATTACAATGCTGACAATGTAACCTCTGCTATTACCAAGCAATTCGGGGCTGGAAATGACAACATTCATCAAATGACCTGGTGGATTAAGTAACAAACACTCCGTTTTTATAAAAGTGGACTTTCCTCGACACGAGTGAAAGTCCACTTTTTTTTTACTGATCAATCAAATTCAATTGTTAACCATACCTTAAGCGCTCATCCTTTTCATGATTAGGCATAAAAAAACCCGGACTTCCATCCGGGCTTTTGAATTTTATTTCTCGTAAACATGCTGTGGCCAGCTATCATTTCCAAGATTCACATCTGGAAGAAGCTTGTCAGGGTCGATTACTACCCCTTTCACTTTCTTGTCAGTTTTTAACAAGTAGTTCCAAGTATCGCCTCTTTGCCAGATCTCAACAGGAAGCATATTTCTCTCAGTTGAGCCATCTTCAAAGGTAATTTCCATTAATACCGGCATTGGCATATCTCCTTTGTTAGCCAAGACAACTACGTAATTTCCAGCATAAGGAATTACCGCGCTTACTCCCAAGTCAATATTACCAGTTCCGTAGAACCATCCCTGCCAAAACCAAGAAAGATTCTCACCAGCTACATTTTCCATATGATTGAAGAAATCTGTAGGCTGTGGATGCTTATACGCCCAAGTTTTGATGTAAGACTTGAATGCATTATCAAAGCGCTCATGACCTAAGATATATTCTCTCAACATCAATAGACCCATTGCAGGCTTATTATAAGCAAGCATGCCCAGATTACTAACATTCACTACATCTGGATAGGTATCTATTCCTTCTCTAGTCTCGCTAGTGAAGAAGTTAATAGATCTTCGCGTCTGATTCAAGTTTGAAGGGTATTCCCCGTCATTGAAAGCTAGCGTGCTGTAATGGTTGATGAAGGAATTGAAGCCTTCGTCCATCCACGCATAGCGACGCTCATTTGTCCCAACGATCATAGGGAACCAGTTGTGACCAAATTCGTGATCAGTTACACCCCAAAGTCCTGCACCTTTTGAATTATAGCTACAGAAGTTCAATCCTGGGTATTCCATCCCTCCTATATCTGCTGCTACGTTAGTCGCAGTAGCGTAAGGAAATTCGAACCACATTGAAGAATAATGCTCGATAGAAGCTTTGCTATATTCCGTTGATCTTGACCAAGCTTCTATGCCGTTTGATTCCTTAGGATACGCAGACTGAGCCAAAATTTTCTTCCCGCTAGGCAAGTTGATTTTGGCAGCATCCCAGATAAATGCTCTCGAAGTAGCAAATGCTACATCACGGCTATTTTGAATTGCGAAATGCCAAGTAACTGTTCCTTCCTGCTTAGGTCGTGTCAATTCAGTATTCCCTAGCTCCTCAGCAGTGATCAGCATTACTGTAGTATCACTGTCTTTTGCTTTAGCATAGCGATTCTGAAGCTCTTTGCTCAATACTTCCTTTGGATTCAAAAGCTCACCAGAACCTACCACGATGTGGTCATAAGGAACCGTAACTTTGTAATCAAAATCTCCATACTCAAGATAAAACTCTCCAGCTCCTAAGTAAGGCTCCACATTCCAGCCTTCTACATCATCAAATACAGCTACTTTAGGATACCACTGAGCAAAAGCATAGATCCAACCATCTTCTACTTCAAGTCTTCCCATTCGGTCCATTCCTTCTACAGGAACTTTGAAAGAGAAATCCATAGATACAGTGGCTGTTCCGCCCTTTGCTGGGATTGGTTCGTTGAACCACACCTGCATTCTAGTGTCAGAATCGATGTACTTCGTAGAGACAGATCCTTTAGACCCAACTTTGGCCTGAAGGTTAGTCATATCAAATCCACCATCGATATCGCCATTGTAGCGATTACCCTGAATTGGAGTAGTCAAAGTTCCTCTAGAATCTTCCTTGAATCTGTTTTGCTCCATTTGCATCCAGATGAAGTCAAGTGTCTCGGGGCTATTATTGGTATAGGTAAGCTTAATGTTACCAGTAAGCGTATGTGCCTGTTCATCCAAGGTCACGGAGATTTGATAATCAGCCTTATTTTGCCAGTAACCTACGTTAGGTTTGCCAGAGGCAGATCGAGTGTAGGTTCCCTTGCGATTGATAAATTCACCAAATTGTTCTTGGTTATTTTCCTTTACTTCTTGAGCAAAAGAATTGCTGATTCCTGCGAGCATAGCTCCGGCAAAAAGCAGCTTAACTATAATTTTCCTGCGCATATTATTTATTGATTTAGCCGCAAAAGTAAGAATTGCTACTTTAAGCTCTGGCATATTTTACAAGAGAGTCTGCTCTTTAACGATTTTTTAGAAATATCTCATTATTGGAAAAAGCATATTTTCAGTACACTTTTGGGCTACTATTTACAATCATCAAATGAAAAAATTAGTACTACTAGTATCTGCATTGGCTTTTTCTTCAGGGCTATATGCCCAATCTGACACTACTACTCAGGACTTAGGTGAAGTTTTGATCCAAGAGAACAGGATTCAACTCCCATTCTCTAAGCAAAACAGGAATATTTCTCTCATCAGTAAACTCCAGATAGAAACCACTCCAGCCAGAAGTTTAGCTGAAATATTATCATTTGTACCGGGAGTAGATATTCGTCAAAGAGGAGTTACCGGAGTACAATCAGATGTAAGTATCCGTGGTGGATCCTTTGAGCAGACGCTCATGCTTCTGAATGGCATCAAACTCAGCGATCCTCAGACGGGGCATCACATGATGAATATCCCAGTTCCCTTGGTCAATATTGACAGAGTTGAAGTATTGAAAGGTCCGGCATCAAGAGTATTCGGACAAAACGCTTACGCTGGAGCGATCAATGTAATTACTGAGTTGAGCGATAAAAGATACGCTAGAATTCAAGGCTATGCAGGTGACTTTGGTATGAAGGGAATAAACTTTGCCGGTTCACTTCCTGTAGGGAATTACAAACAAAACTTGGCGATCTCCTACGATGACTCAAATGGACATTGGTACAATTCGGATTACCAAGTCAGTAATATCTTCTATGAAGGGGGTGTTGATCTCAATGAGAAAAATGAATTGAAGGGCATGATAGCTTATACCGACCGCAGCTTTGGTGCCAATGGATTTTACTCCAGTGCATTTCCAGATCAGTGGGAAAGCGTTCAGACAACCTTGGCTTCACTTAGTCACTCTTTAACACTAGAGAACTTTTACCTAAATACCCGAGGTTATTTTCGTAGAAATGCTGACGAATATGTGCTCAAGAAAAATGAGCCGGAGTTCTACAAAAACAACCATACGACAGACGTTTTTGCCTTGGAGGCAAACGGAAATTTTGAATCCAAATTCGGTAAAACTGGCTTTGGTCTAGAGACCAGAAAGGAAGCCATAGAAAGTACCAATCTTGGAAGTCGCGATCGAGTACTTACTGGAATCTTTTTAGAACAAATGGTAAATTTTGGTTCAAAAGTAGATTTACGGGCTGGAGTGTATTCTAATTATTATTCAGAATATGGCTGGAAGCATTTCCCAGGAGCAGAAATTGGTTTTCAGGCTACATCTGATCTGAGGCTTTACTCAGGCTACGGAATAAGCTATAGAATCCCTACTTACAACGATCTGTACTATAAAGGCCCAACCAATATCGGAAATGATCAACTCGTACCTGAGCAAGCGCAAAACTTCGAAATCGGAGCAAAATGGTCTAAATCCGGATTATTCGCTGAACTAGTATATTTCAACAGAAGTACTGACAATCTTATCGAGTGGACAAGATCTGACGCAGACACACCTTGGCAGCCGCAGAATTTCAGTGAAGTCATATTCAACGGTATTGAAGCATCTTTGAATTACCGAGTAAGTCCAACTGGTAGAAGAGTGCAGATCAAGGAATTTATGTTTTCTTATAACTACATAGATGCAGACCTGATCAATCAACCAGGAATAGAAACTCGCTATTCTTTGACGGCTCTTAAAAACCAGGTAATAGGCGGTGTTCTAGTTGGGATTGGCAAAAAGCTAGAGTGGAACACCAAAATGAGAAATGTGGAGCGCATGAATCAGGATCCTTATTTCCTACTCGACATGCGAGTGGATTATAACCGAACCGGAAAAATCGGATTCTTCGCAGAAGCATCCAATATTACTAACACAGATTATATCGAATCAGGTACTGTTCAAATGCCAGGCCGTTGGTTTCGTGCTGGATTCCTGTTGAATTTGGAGTAAAAACAAGGAACTTTAAACTAAAAATAGACTGCTTCAGAATGGAAGCATTCTATTTTTTTTTGATCAAAAAAAAATCCCGAAAATTTCGGGATTGAATGTGGGAGTTGAGTCCCGAAAGCTTTCGGGAGAACCCCCGACCCTTCCGATTGCATCGGAATGCCCTAATCTAACAGCTAAAGAATAGATTAACTATTTATTAACTCAATTATTTTCTTTTTGCTCTTCCAAGATTTGACAATTCTTTCCCTGAGATAGGCGGCATTTTTATCATCGAATTCTTCATGATATACTAATTTCCAATCTTTAGATTTTGCCGTGAAACCGCTATGATTAGACATGTGTTTTCTTAATCTTTCATCAAGCAATTCACAAGTATGTCCAAGATAAAACTTGTCCAATTTTGTAGAGTGCAATATGTAAAAGTAGCAGGCCATAGAGCAAAAAAAATCCCGAATAAATTATCCGGGATTGAATGTGGGAGTTGAGGGATTCGAACCCCCGACCCTTCCGATTGCATCGGAATGCCCTAATCTAACAGCTAAAGAATAGATTAACTATTTATCAAGTCATTTATTTTCTTTTTGCTCTTCCAAGCTTTGACCGTCCTTTCGCGGAAGTATGCAGCACCTTTATCAGAAAATTCTTCATGATAAACTAATTCCCAATCTTTGGACTTCGCAGTAAAACCTGAATGATTAGAAAGATGCTTTCTTATTCTTTCCTCTAAATCTTCACATGTATGTCCTACATAGAATTTATCTAATCGAGCAGAGCGAAGTATGTAAAAGTAGCAAGCCATAAAACAAAAAAATCCCGAGAATTTCGGGATTATACGTGGGAGTTGAGGGATTCGAACCCCCGACCCTCTGCTTGTAAGGCAGATGCTCTGAACCAACTGAGCTAAACTCCCAAGAAATTTTCTATTGAAGCTCTGAACCTCCCGATAGCTATCGGGATGAGCTAAACTCCCAAGAAAAGGTATTTATTTCCCTCGTGCGGAAAATGATTTAAAATGTGGGAGTTGAGGGATTCGAACCCCCGACCCTCTGCTTGTAAGGCAGATGCTCTGAACCAACTGAGCTAAACTCCCATCTTTGTAGCCCTTTCCGTACGTAAGGGAATGCAAAGGTAATTTCTATTTCCTCTTAAGCAAATACATTTTGAAACAACATGTCTAATGTATTGAAAATGAGAAAGAATATTTACAAAATATTTTCAGAAAGAATAATTATAAACTCTAAATATCAAACTTAATCCCCTGAGCCAACGGCAAAGTGGATGAGTAATTGATCGTGTTTGTCTGACGACGCATATAAGCTTTCCAAGCATCAGAACCGGACTCTCTTCCTCCACCAGTTTCCTTTTCTCCCCCGAAAGCACCGCCGATTTCCGCACCTGAGGTTCCTATATTGACATTGGCTATCCCACAATCCGAACCGGCTACAGAAAGAAAGGCTTCCGCTTCTCTCATGTTTGTAGTCATTATCGCAGAGGACAATCCCTGTGGAACGCTATTTTGTATTGCTATAGCTTCCGCTAATGTCTTGTATTTCATCAAATAAAGAATCGGAGCAAAGGTCTCATGCTGCACGATCTCGAAATGATTTTCTGCCTCATAGATAGCCGGCTTCACGTAGCACCCAGATTCATACCCTGCACCGCTCAATACACCACCTTCCACTACGACTTTCCCTCCTTCGGCCTGCACCTTCTCAATAGCCGCTAAATACATATCTACGGCATCTTTGTCAATTACCGGCCCTACATGATTTTTTTCATCCAAAGGATTTCCGATCACTAGCTTGGAATAAGCAGATGCCAATCTTGACTTGACTTCCTCATAGACATTTTCTTGAATAATAAGACGTCTAGTACTAGTACACCGCTGACCTGCTGTTCCTACCGCTCCAAATAGCGCTCCTCGGATCGCCATGTCCATGTCCGCATTTTCAGTGATGATGATAGCATTATTTCCACCTAGCTCTAATAGTGACCTTCCAAGTCTACCTCCTACTGCCTGCCCAACCAATTTCCCCATACGGGTAGATCCTGTGGCAGATACTAGCGGAATTCTAGAATCCTGAGACACCATTTCTCCTACTTTATAATCCCCCATTACGAGTGAACAAATCCCTTCCGGCATTCCATGTTTTTCAAAAATCTCGCCAGCAATAAGCTGACAGGCAATTCCAGACAGAGGCGCTTTTTCGCTAGGCTTCCACACACACACATCTCCACACACCCAAGCCAACGCTGCATTCCAAGACCAAACTGCCACTGGAAAATTGAACGCCGAAATAATAGCTATAATACCCAGCGCGTGCCACTGCTCATACATGCGATGACCTGGACGCTCAGAATGCATGGTCAACCCATACAGCTGGCGAGAAAGCCCAACAGCGAAGTCACAGATATCAATCATCTCCTGCACTTCTCCAAGTCCTTCCTGATAGGATTTGCCCATTTCATAGGACACTAACTTCCCCAGATCAGCCTTTTTTTCTCTCAACGCATTTCCGATTTCTCTCACGATTTCTCCACGCTGAGGAGCTGGCACTTGTCTCCAGCTTTCAAAGGCAACTTGGGCCTGTGAAATCACCTGCTCGTAAGTCTCCTGATTAGTAGTCTGAACCTTACCAATCAATGTTCCGTCTGCCGGTGAAAACGATGAAATGGAAGCTTCTCCAGAATCTATCCAGTTGACACCAGTGGATGTTCCTGAGTTTTCGGGTTTTATTCCTAGACGCTTCAAAGATTCTTGAATACCGAATTGATCTGCCATTGTATTTGGGTTTTTTATGTGTTCAAAGCTAAAATAATTATCACGGAGAGTCCAAAGGATGATGTACTAATCATTAAACAGTACACTTAGTGGGTTTATTTTATTAAACCCTTTTTTGAATTTATCCCTAGGGTATAACTTATACATTAAAATAACTCTATAATTCCCCGTGTTGATTGCTTGATCGTAAGCCTCTCCCTCTACTAAGTTCAAATTTTTATAAACATAATTCCCATTGATAGAGAAACGCTTGCCATTATAGCCAACAAAAGCTCTGAGGTAATAAGTAGGAACTACACCCCATTTTTTGAATTCTTCGCCATTTCGCCATTTGGAATAACCTCCACTCAAATTGGCTGATGCAGTGCCTGTAAGAAAGAAACCCTTCCCAAAAACCAGAGATCCAGCCAAACCTGCATTTGGACCTGCTTGAAAATAGCCCGCTTTGTCAAAATTGACGGCGTCGGGCACTTCACTCTCAGGCAGTAAAAGAGAATCTCCTTTAATTTTTCCTCCATAGATTTCAAATCCTATAAATGGAGAAAATGCAGAGCGTTTTTGGACGGCAGTCTGATTGAAAGCAGCTCCAAGCGATAATTTATCTCCGAAAAAAAGATAATTCATATTCATACCCATCGATGACAAACGCATGTCTTCTCTAAGATAATCCGTATCTGCGTTTGCTAACTCATCGGCATCTATCTTATACCCTCCATAAAATTGACCGAAAAAGTCAATTATCAGCCTAGGAGCATAAATATGTGAATGCAAATCCAAATTGAAAGGCCAATTCTCTTGCTTATCTGGGTATAGAAACCCAACTGGAAATGATACATTGATAGTCAAGCGTTGATAACTAAACCCAACCCCCATTTTCAAACCAGTGTTTGGCTTTAACACAAAAGGGTGATCTTGGTCTGGAATGTTTTGAATTAGTCGAGTATACTTCTGAGAAGTAAAGAGCCTAATCGCGAAAGTTTCGTGAGAACTCTCAACATAACTGGTGTCATATTGAAACTTATCATTCTGACCAAAACCGCGAATGCAAAAGGCAAATGTAAAAACCAGGAAAAGTAAATTCTTATTTTTGATCATGGGGGCCTTTAAGCAATTCGGAAATCGAAAGTTCACTAAAAAAATTTCAAAAAAAAATCCGAGCCGTAGCCCGGATTTTCTTTGAAACAGCTTGAGTTAGAAAAATGGATTGTATAAAGAATCCGTGTTTAAAAAAATCAAATATTAATAAAAAGTTGTTTAATCACCACTTTAAAGTTATCAATTCAGGGCGACTAAACAAATTTTTGTTTGGGTTTTTTAGGACTATCCAAAATAAAAATATCGTTAATGGCTCAATTAGGCAACAATCCCTATAAGTGCAAAACTCACAGACTATTCAACTAAATTGCAATCGCTTCACTATATCAATATTAAGGTTTGAATCCCACCATTTCTATACTAATTCCCTGCTACAACCAGGCTAACTTCCTTACATCTACTGTAGAGTCAGCACTCAATTCAACCTATCCTCATCTAGAAATCATTATTATAAATGATGGTTCTACGGACAATAGCAAGGAAATTGCTGAAGAGCTTACAGAAAAACACAAAAATATTTATTTGTTAAATCAGTCAAATTCAGGCGTCGCCAAAGCAAGAAATGCAGGGATTGAATTTTCAAATGGAAAATATATTTTACCCTTAGACGGGGATGATTTGATCTCCCCAGAGTACATAGAAAAAGCTATTGCTATTTTAGAAAAAAGGCAAGAAGTTAAGGTTGTCTATTGTGAGGCGGTGAAATTCGATGAAAATGGAAAACGCCCTTGGAATTTAAAGCCTTTCAGTCTGAATGCTTTGGCTAGAGACAATATGATTTTTGTAAGTGGCATTTTCAGAAAAGCTGACGCATTGGCTGTAGGAGGCTTCAGTGATAACATGAAAATGGGAAGAGAAGACTGGGAATTTTGGATCAAAATGCTAAAAAATGGAGGGGATGTAATCAAACTACCTTTCGTTGGTTTTTATTACCGGATTCATCAGGGAAGCAAGCGAAAAAAAACCGGTACTTCTTTAAAGAAAAGGGAGCGCATAGCCTACCTCAATGAACACCATGAGGAATTCTTCAAAAGAGAATTAAATGGTCCACTCCGCTTTCAACGAACCTGGTCGAAGCCTTACAATACACTTATGAAACTTCTAGGTAAGCTTTAAGCAGATATATTCTTCGCAATAAAGTGAGGCGTGAAGATTAAAGGGAACACATATTAAGCAGTGAAATAAGTAACACTGGGCTGCATAGCACTTATCCATGCAAATGGATTGTCCAATTGATTTCTATGCGCTAAAAGCTCCTTAAGTTTAAATTAGAACACCTCGTTTCATTTATTTTTTTGTACTTACTGAGGCAAGAAATTAATTCAAATAAAGAATTCAGTAATACTCTAATAGAGCTAAATGACAAACACTCAAATCACATCTGGATTCAAAGACTATTGGAAAAAACTTCGTTTTAACCTCAGCGCATCAGACAATTTCTTTTTTCTGTTTTTCTACCGTCATCTATATTCCCCAAAAAAAGGCAGTTTATCAGATTTCCTTTCCCAATTCTCGTTATCCAAAAAAGGTGATTTTTTTGTTGTTCAGATTGGCGCAAATGATGGCATCACGAATGACCCAATTCATAAATTCATTAAGAGGGACAGGTGGGAAGGCGTATTGCTAGAGCCACAACCCGATGTATTCAAAGAATCCCTTAGTAAAATCTACAAAAATCATCCTGGGTTAAATCCAGTTTGCGCAGCTATTGGCTATCAAGATGGCTCCCAAAAACTTTACAAAATAGGATTTAGCAACATGAGGTGGGCTACAGGCTTAGCTTCCTTTTCAGAAGAAAAAATCAAAAAGGTTTTTGAAGATGGAATAGCACAAAAAAACTGCGCGAAGTTTGGAATAGAAATACCAACCGACCCTCAAAAACAAATTACCTCAGAAGAGGTGAAGGTAATCTGCCCCGAAACTTTATTGAACACCTACGGAATATCCAAAATAGATCTTCTTCAAGTAGATGCGGAAGGTTTTGATCTTGAAGTAATCCGGATATTCAATATCCCGAGAACTAAACCTCAAGCGATAATATTTGAAAATGAGAATCTCAATCCTGAAGACTTGGAAGAGTGTTATCAGTTACTTAGATCTGAAAATTACAACCTCAAAGAATTCGGTAGAGATACTTTGGCAGTAAAGAAAGAGCTAAGTCAATTCGCTCATTTTTTTCAATAGAATTATTTTGGTGGAAGGAAATAGATCAAATCTTATCCATACCCTTCCAAAATTTTAGGAAATAGTATTTCAGTGGATTACTGTATTTCAATTGCTTCCATGGTCTACTTGCATGAGGTCTATGCCAAACTGGAGCATTCATCAGCACATGATTCTTGTATCCCAGTTCGATGGACTTCTTGGAGATAAACGTATCATACCAATCTTTCGCTTCATCTAATCCCATGAAGTCAAAGGCTTTTAAAAAGTCAGTCCCGAAAAGTGTACAGCAAAAGCTCAAACTTCTTGAAGTATCGATCACTGATTCCTTCACCCCTTTGAATTTCAGATATGGGAAATTTACCACTCCTTTTTCATCTACGGTCACGGATCCCACTAAGCCAGATTTGGGAGTTGAATTCTGAAAACTGAGCAAGTCAGCAATAGTCTCGGGCTTCACTACTACATCTGATTCTATTACTAACAGTGGCAATCCAGCTTCATTTGCCATTTTTTGAGCCATCTGAAGTACCAGTTTATAATTTGGAGATGGGTGGTCTGTGTGCTCTTCCAAATGAATGAGCTCATAACCGATTCCAGCTTCATTCTGCTCAAGCCCTGCTTTGGTCTCTTCTGTACTGAAGTCATTAAAAATAATATGTCTAACCCTTACTGTCGATTCAGCAATTGCTCTTGCAGTATCCAAGGTGGTGTCAAGTGAATTTTTGACGGGGGTGATTACGATTACTTCAGCCATAGGGTAATTTTTCCCAAAAATAAGCCTTTCTGGCTAGGCAAAAAATAACCCCGACGTTTGCCGGGGTTAAGTTCTAACATTTGTTGTATCTGTTTCTAGCCAAGAAAACCTACTCTTCTAGCGAGTATGATCAACTTTTAGATTGAGGCTCGCTTCGGACATCCGTCTTCGGTCTTCGGTCAGGATAGTGAAGAAAAAAGCAATACTGGCATCATTACGGATAATCAGATTAAGCTAACTCACCGAGCGCTTTTTTCATTCTGCTTAGTGCATCTACCAATTCCTCGTCTGATGCCGCATAAGAAAGTCTAATACAATTTGGCGCTCCGAAAGCAGCTCCTGTCACTAAGGACACGTGAGCTTCTGCCAAAAGATACAAACAAAGGTCATCTGCGTCTTTTACGTCATGCCCTTTGGCAGACTTACCAAAGAAAGCCGTAACGTCTGGGAAGAAATAGAATGCGCCTTCTGGTACGTGAGTTTTGATTCCTGGAATATCACGAAGTAAATCCAATACCAAACCTCTTCTTCTTAGGTAAGCATTAGCCATTTCAGTGGTTGGAGTCTGATCTCCAGAAATACCAGCCAAAGCTGCTCTTTGAGCGATGCCTGTTCCTCCAGAAGTAAACTGACCCTGAATTTTCTCAACAGATTTCGCCATCCAAACTGGAGCACAGATATAACCCACTCTCCAGCCAGTCATGGCATAGCCCTTAGAGAAACCATTTACTGTAATAGTTCTATCGAACATTCCTGGGAATGATCCGATGCTGTAGTTTCTTCCTGCGAAGTTTATTTTCTCATAGATCTCATCTGCGATCACCATGATATTCTCATGCTTTTTCACCACCTCTGCGATTGCTTCTAGCTCTTCTTTGCTAAATACGGATCCAGTAGGGTTACATGGAGAAGAATAGATTACTGCTTTAGTCTTTGGAGTAATAGCAGCTTCTAATTGAGCGGCAGTTGCTTTGAAGTTATTCTCCAAGGTTCCTTCGATCAATACTGGGACGCCACCAGCTAACTTGATGATTTCGGCATAACTCACCCAGTAAGGAGAGAAGATAACTACCTCATCGCCTTCATTCACCATGCACATGAATACATTGGCGATAGAATGCTTAGCACCGGTAGAAACAACGATATTTTCAGCTTTTGCTTCAGCGATTTCGTTCTCTTCACGAAGCTTCTTTGCGATAGCTTCTCTCAAATCCTGATAACCCGCTACAGGAGGATATGAAAAGTACTTTCCTTCGTCGATTGCATCTTTTGCAGCCTCTTGGATATGCTTTGGAGTCTTGAAGTCAGGCTCACCTAAACTAAGGCTGATGATGTCAACTCCTTGTGATTTCAGCTCTCTTGCTTTTTTTGCCATGGCAAGAGTGGCTGATTCCTCCATATTGATTATCCGGTCTGATAAAATAGAATTCATTGTTTGAGAGATTTTATTACAAATTCCACAAAAATAGAGAGAAGATTATAAAATCTAAACAATCGGTGGGTTTTGATCTCGAAATGTTATTTTTGGATAAAATACACCGAAGTAAATTGCGTTTTTGTATACAATGAGTAGATTTTATATCAGTTTTATTTTCCTCCTACTTTTGAGCAAGGTTTCTTTTGCACAAAAAGAAGAATCAAAACCCAAATCAGATCCTGATTCTAGTGGTGTGGTAAATTCAAGGTTACTTCCAACCACTATGCCTTTGCTGCTTTTTGATGACTCTAAAGAAAAGGAAGAAAAAAAAGAGAAGAAAAAGAAAGCACGTAAGAATGAATGGTTCGGAATAAAAACTAAAAAAGGCTATACACGGAAGGAAATTCGAGGTCAGCAGATTTTTGAACACTTCAATTATACAGATTTAACTCGCAATCCTGATCCATATATTCGCGACGTATATTGGTTTGACACGCAGGATAGAAGCATCAAGACCAAAGATTATGTAGCTGGCAAAGGCTACCTGCTTCATGGGCCTTACGAACGTGTAATTAATGAAGAAGTGGTAGAAAGTGGCATGTTCTACTATGGCACTAAGCACAAAACCTGGATGCTATTTGACTCAAAAAATGTACTTCAGGACAAAAACCACTTTACAGAAGGTTGGCCTAGAGAATCCCGAACTCGCTACTTCGATCAATCCACCAAGACAATTAAAGAAATCATCCCAGTCCAATACGGATTAGAAGAGGGAAACTACTTTTACTTCTATGAAGACAAGCAAGTGGCTGTGACTGGAGAATATCAATTCGGAGAAAAAGTAGGGCTTTGGACGGAATATTGGGACACTAACAATACCAAAGCAATTCGAAAGCGCGAGGTTCAATACCAGGAAGCAGCGTATACAAAAAATTTCCGCCCCTACATTCGTGCTGAATGGGATAAGGACGGAAATCTGGTCTATCGAAAAGACAATTAATTTTTTAAGTAAATCAGCTTTTCTACCAGTAAGTGGATGTAAGCATCAAAATATAAGCTAAACTCTAGATTTTAGGCCACTTCGGTCACTGGTCTTCGGTCTTCCAGCCAGTACACCAAAGAAAATAAGTATACTGGCATCATTTCCGTAATACATATAATTCTTACTTTTCTCTGAATTTGAATTGCTGCCCTCCTACTGAGGCTTCATACATCAATCCGCCTTTTGCGAGCGTAAATACCGCTACACCCTCGACATACTTAGCATTTAACGAAGCGCCTTCAGCTGCGGCAACTGCAGATACCTGAGCTGACATTTCTACTTTACTATTTTTGAATCGCTCAAACGCCTCCTGATCTTCGAAGAAAACAACTTCTGAATAGGCTTGTCCGCCTGCCTGAAAACCTATCGTGATCTGCGTCATTTTTGCAAAGCCAATATTCTCTCCACCTTGATAAGCAACCCCGTTTCCGGCAGCTCCGCCAATCCCAAAACCACCTTTACCTACATTTGGCAGGATGATGTAGCCATAGGAAGAGTTGAAAAAATTCTCCATTTCGGGATCATCATCCAAGAATGCTGCTTTTGCATCCGTAGCATCTTCCACTATTCGTCTGTCCTTTTTAGCATCTTGAGCGAATCCTGCGATTGCCAACAGGGCAAAAAAGAACGTTACTATTACTTTTTTCATAAGTCTTAAAATTAAAACTGGGGTGAGTTTTTAGTAAAAAGCATCTTCAAAATGCCTGAAATTAATTTTACCGGTTCGATCTCTATAAACTCCAATGATATCAAAGCGGATATCCTTATGCCAATCATTTTCATAAATAAAATGATCCGCTGCCTTAATAATCAGTTTCCGCTTGACCGAATCCACAAACTCCTCTGCAAATCCAAAGCCAGTCCCTGATCTGAATTTAACTTCAACAAAAATTAACAGTCCGCGATGCTTCATGATCAAATCAATCTCAGCATGTGAGTGTCTATAATTCTTCACTAAAAATTCATACCCTTTGCTCACTAGCCAGTCAGCAGCTAGTTCCTCCGCAAGTTTTCCAGAATCGTTGTGCTCAGCCATCTTGGATATTTGTTTAATTTTGAAAAATCAATGAACGAACCAGTTGATGGCTCAGTTGAAAAGTAAATCCTTCGGGACTATCCGATGAATGAAATTATTAATAAAAAAGTAGAATTCCGAGACTTAGGACAGCTTGATTATCAAGAAGCTTGGGACTATCAGGAGCAGTTATTTGCTGAGACGGTCGCACTGAAAATCAGTAATCGTCCGCTGGCTCCCACTGATCAGTCTCCAAGTAGTAATTACGTCCTTTTCGTAGAGCACCCGCATGTCTATACACTGGGAAAAAGTGGTAAAGAAGAAAACCTGCTTTTGAATGAAAATGGTCTCGAAAGCCACCAAGCTCAGTATTACAAGATTAATCGTGGTGGGGATATCACTTATCATGGCCCAGGTCAGCTGGTCGGATATCCGATTTTGGATCTCGACAATTTCTTCACTGACATTCACAAATACCTAAGATTACTCGAAGAAGCAATCATTTTGACTTTGGCAGATTATGGGATAGAAGCAGGTAGGATCGAAGGCCTAACTGGCGTTTGGATTGATCATTTGGAACAGAAAAATCCTAGGAAAATCTGTGCTATGGGGGTAAAATCCAGCCGATGGGTTACCATGCACGGTTTTGCTTTCAACGTCAATACGGATATCAGCTATTTTGGACATATCATCCCCTGCGGGATAGACGACAAGGCAGTGACATCACTTCACCTCGAACTAGGAAGAGCAGTGGATATGCAAGAGGCCAAAGAGCGAGTAAAACAGCATTTGATCGAATTATTTGAAATGGAGAACATAGAATTATAATGAAGAAAGACATCGATTTTCACCCAGTCACAGGAGTAAAACTCGCTATAGCTAAAGAAGAAACGGCTACGGGGACAGCCTGGGCGGTATATATTATCAACTTGAATATGATTGAGTTGAAAAATATCATGATCACTTCAAAAGGGTACGGTGAAATAAATGGAGAAATAAAAAAAACATCTATGCTTCGACACATGTTAGATGAGCTAGGTGAGCAGGCTGTAGCTAAAATCGAAGCGATTGATCCATCAGTTTTTGCTTTGAACAATGAGTTTTGGGTGAGTTACTATATTATGGATCAGATTTTTGATAAAAAGTTTATCTTTACTTCAGGCAGTTTCGATCCTGGGTTCATAAAGTTGATTCCCGAAATTGGCCTAGAAGGAATTCTCCACGCATAATAATCGCTTATGGCAGATTTTTTTGATCAACTGAATGATATTCTGTTTCTAGATATTGAGACAGCTTCATTAACTGAGAAATATGAAGAACTGCCAGAGCGGATTCAGGAAGAATGGCTTCGAAAAGAGCGTTTGATACAAACTGAAGAAGTTATTCACGAACCTGGCTACTTGTATTTTGATCGAGCTGGAATACATGCCGAATTTGGACAAGTTGTCTGCGTCGGAGTAGGGTATTTTCAGTGGAAAAAGAAAGACAAAAAACTGGCTTTCAGATCGAAATGTTATGCAAATGATGATGAAAGGGAACTTCTTTTGGAATTCAAGGCTTTGTTAGAAAAGAAAAAATGGATTCTTTGCGCTCACAACGGTAAGGAATTTGATTTTCCATACCTCTGCCGCAGAATGCTCATCAACGGAGTAGCCTTGCCAGAGCCTTTACAGATCTCAGGGAAAAAGCCTTGGGAAGTTCGCCATCTCGACACGATGGAACTTTGGAAGTTTGGAGACTATAAACATTACACCCGCTTGGAGCTTTTAGCTTCAGTTTTTGGAATTCCATCTTCAAAAGATGATCTTGACGGAAGTCAGGTCAACACTACTTTTCATCTGGAGAAAGACGTAGAAAAAATCAAAAAATATTGCCTGAGAGATGTAGAAGTCACAGCTCGTGTGTATATGGCTATGCATCCGCAGTCGGATGACTTAGAAATAGAAATCATCCATTTAGACGAATCAAAAAAAGATCATAAAGATTAATGGGCGCAGGGACATAAATCTTTTTACCTTAACCCTAATCAACAACCCAAAACATGGGAAGAAAATCAGACAGAAAAAAAACAAGTAAAAATAGAGGAGAAAATCAAACAGATGCAGCCAGCTTGGCTCGTCGTATTCTTCAATTTTTAGACGCTAATTTTGGAGAAGAATTTAACTCCAAGCAAATCATTAAGAAACTGGAAATCAGAGATGCCCTCACAAAAGGAGGCGTCGAGCCAGTGCTAAGTAAACTAGTAGAGGCTGGTTCAGTTTCTCGAAATCCTAGAAATTATTATTCATCCACACAAGATCCTGAGTTCATCGAAGGTATTGTAGACTTTGTAAATCCTCGCTTCGCATTCATTACCCCACTTGACCCTGAAAAAGTCGATGGAGATATTTTGATCAAAGAAGCAGATCTCAAGCAAGCACTTGATGGTGACAAAGTCCGTGTGATGGTCTATCCTCTCAAAGGAAAAACCGGGCGCGTGGAAGGCAAAGTACTGGAAGTAGTAGAAAGAAGTCGTGACGAATACGTCGGGCGAGTGGAAATATCACCTCGCTTTGCATTCATCGTTCCTGACTTCAAAAAAATGCACAAGGATATTTTTGTTCATAGAGGGGCATTGAATGGTGCAGTGCATGGAGAAAAAGTAATCGTAAAACTCACCGAATGGCGAGAAGGAGATAAGAATCCAACTGGAGAAGTAATTCGAGTACTCGGCAAAGCTGGAGAGCATGAAGTAGAAATTCACTCCATCATGGCCGAATTCGGATTGCCGTTCGAGTATCCAGAGGAACCAGAGAAAGAAGCTGAGGCAATTTCAGAGAAGATCACTGCAAAAGAGATCAAGAAAAGGAAAGATTTCAGAGACATCTTGACTTTCACAATTGACCCGGCAGATGCGAAGGATTTTGATGATGCTATTTCCTATAGAAAACTTGAAAATGGCAATCATGAAATAGGTGTACACATAGCTGATGTGACACACTACGTGCAGCCAAACACGGCTTTGGAGAAAGAGGCTTATAATAGAGCAACATCTGTCTACCTCGTGGACAGAACAATCCCTATGCTTCCGGAGCGATTGAGCAATGGACTATGTTCTCTACGTCCAAATGAAGACAAACTGACTTTTGCCTGCGTATTCGAGGTAGATGATGAAGCTAATGTGAAGAAACATTGGATTGGCAAAACTGTCATTCATTCTGATCGAAGATATGCCTACGAAGATGCTCAAGAGAATATTGATAATCAATCAGGCGATTACTTTGAAGAACTGACATTGCTTAATGTAATGGCTAAGAAAGTTCGTCAACGCAGATTCAAGCATGGTGCGGTCAACTTTGAAACGGTAGAAGTAAAATTCAAACTAGACGAAAAAGGCAAACCACTTGGTTTGGTTATCAAAGAGAGAAAGGACATTCATAAGCTCATAGAAGAGTTTATGCTTTTGGCAAACAAATATGTAGCAGAATTTATTTTCAATAAGAATAAGGGCAAGGACACTTTCGTATATCGTACGCACGATTCTCCAGATATGGAGCGACTGGATACTTTCTCAGGCTTTGCGAAAAGATTTGGTCACGAATTCGATATTCAAAACCCTAATAATGTCTCCAATGCGCTGAATAAGCTGATGGAAGAAATACAAGGCAAGCCTGAGCAAAATGTGTTGGAGCAATTGGCTATCCGAAGTATGGCAAAAGCCAAATATACGACCGAACCAAAAGGACACTTTGGTCTAGCATTCGCACATTATTCCCACTTCACCTCTCCTATCCGTCGATACCCAGATATGATGGTGCACAGGCTGCTTGAGCTTTATCTTGAAAATGGAAAATCTCCAGATGCAGAAGCTTGGGAACAAAAATGTGTGCATTCCTCTGAGCGAGAAAAACGTGCTGCTGATGCAGAAAGAGCTTCTATCAAATACAAGCAAGTGGAATTCATGTCACTTGCAGAAGACAAGGATTACGAGGGAATTGTAGCTGGAATCACAGAATGGGGAGTTTTTGTAGAAATCACAGAAACCAAGTGTGAAGGTATGATTCGTGTCCAGGATATGGATGACGATTACTACGACTTTGACCAGAAAAACATGCGTTTAGTTGGATCGAAGACTAAAAAAATGATCACTTTAGGTGATAAAGTTAAGGTCAGGGTGGTCAACACCGACATTGACCGTAGAACAATTGATTTGGAATTTGCAGATAATAATGACAGAAAAAAGCCACGCGCACGCCCTGTTAGGTAAGCTGGAGCACTACATCCAGAATGAATTCCCGATAGATGCGGGGATAGGTAAGTCACCAAGAGAACTTTATGAACCCATTACTTATATTCTAAGCCTGGACGGAAAGAGAATCCGTCCTTTGCTTAGTTTATTGGCCTATGGGATCTATAAGACTGATCCAGAAACAATCCTAAGTCAGGCAGCTGCGGTAGAAGTTTTTCACAACTTCACGCTGATGCACGACGACATTATGGACGATGCTCCTCTGAGAAGAGGAAAAGAAGCTGTCCATATGAAATGGAATAATAACGTAGCCATACTTTCAGGCGACGTGATGTTGGTGAAAGCATATGATTTGCTCTTACCTACTCAAGCAGAAAAACTTGGAGAGGTCATTCGCTTGTTCAACAAAACAGCGTCAGAGGTTTGTGAAGGACAGCAGTTCGATATGAATTTCGAGGCTTTGGAGTCTGTACACGAAGACGAATACATCAACATGATTCGCTTAAAGACTGCAGTACTTTTGGGATTCGCCTTGCAGCTCGGTGCTTTACTCGCTGGAGCTGAAAAGGACGATGCTCAGAAATTATATGATTTCGGTATGAACATCGGTGTAGGCTTTCAGCTGAAAGACGATTTACTAGATGTCTTTGCAGATCAGGCCAAATTCGGTAAGCAGGTGGGAGGAGATATCATTTCCAATAAAAAGACCTTTCTACTGATAAAAGCCTTGGAACTGGCCGAAGGAAAAGATGCTGAAGCGCTAAACTATTGGCTCTCCCAAAGCGACTTTGACAAAGAAGAAAAAGTACAGGCAGTGAGAGGGATTTATGAAAAGCTAGGTATCAAAGCGATCACCGAAGCCAAAATGAATTCTTATTTCGAAGCTGGATTTGCGCAATACGATGCAATCCATTTCAAAAACGAAGACTACTTCCTCGAACTCAAGAAAATCACTCAGGACCTAATTCACAGAGAAAAATAAATGGATTTATCAATTACACTTGTCCTGATCATTATCACTGCGATCAGCAGTTACTACGGAATCAATAATGCAGCGTTTATGGAACGCTGTATGTTCATTCCATATAAAATTAAGAGAAATGGGCAGTGGGATAGATTTATCACGTCCGGATTTATTCACAAAGACTACATCCACCTTTTCTTCAACATGTTCACCTTCTACTTCTTCGGAGGAGTGGTTGAGCAAGTGCTTGCTTACAAGTTTGGTGTAGTAATGGGAGGAGCAGTTTATGTACTATTCTATCTTTTGGGGATTATCATTTCTGATATTCCTACCTACTTGAAAAACCAAGACAACAGCTATTACAGAGCATTGGGAGCTTCAGGAGGAACAGCGGCAACCGTTTTTGCTAGTATCATTATTCTCCCACTTTCAGATATCTGCTTATTTGGGATACTTTGCCTACCTGGATTTATTTTAGGTGTACTCTTTCTTCTTTACTCTTATTTCAAAGGGAAAAACCAAGATGATGCAATCAACCATGACGCACATTTGTATGGAGCAATTTTCGGAATAGTATTTATACTCGTTATTTCGCCGGAGAGTGCAACAACATTTATAGATCAAGTGATGAGCTATAGACCTTTTTAAAAATACCTATCATCACAAATTGCCCGTCTGATATTTTATTAGTCGGGCTTTTTTTTGTTGAAAATCCATTTCTAACCACGAAGTATACGGTAAGTAAAATAGAGTGCACAACTAAATACCTCTCATACCCCACTGGCGTTAGTCGCCTAGCATGTTTCTCTTCCTTACATTTTCTCGGCTAGCCAATCAAGGAATTTCTTTTACGTTGACAAAGTCTTGATTAATGAATGATTTATTATGTCTAATTAAGGAATCAAAGAGGATTCTCCAATGCGCTTAAAGCTTGAGTAAGAGAAAGCCAGCCACTAATAGAACAAGCCATATATCAAGAACTTTTAGATGTAAACTGTACGCTTTGCGTAAACCGCTGTGACCTTGGCGTTTTAAGGTTTTTAAAAAATTAGGACAAAAAAATAGCTCCTTCAAATGAAGGAGCTATCTAATTGATTGTTTGCTTAAAATTAAGCTTCTGCTGGCAATACGCTTACGTATGATCTGCCATCAAATTTCTTTCTGAAGGTAACAACACCGTTAGATGTAGCGAACAAGGTATGATCTTTACCAAGTCCTACGTTCTCACCTGGGTGATGCTTAGTACCTCTTTGTCTTACGATAATATTACCAGCGATTACTACTTCGCCACCAAATTTCTTCACACCAAGTCTCTTGGATTGTGAGTCTCTACCGTTTCTGGAACTACCGACGCCTTTCTTATGTGCCATGGTTTTATTCTTTTATAGTTTTCGGAAAAGAAAACTTAGAGTGAAATAGTTTCTATCAATACTTTAGTGAAGTCTTGTCTGTGACCGTTCTTCTTCTTGTAGCCCTTACGGCGCTTCTTTTTGAAGACGATGACTTTATCACCTTTTACATGATCTAGGACTTTCCCAGTTACCAATGCTCCTTTAAGTAGGGGAGCTCCTACGGACACAGTTCCATCAGCTTCTGCTAATAGTACCTGGTCGAATTCGATGGAAGCGCCAGTTTCTAAGTCTAGCTTTGGAGCATAGACGAACTGATCTTGTGTTACTTTGAACTGCTTTCCTGCGATGTTTACAATTGCGTACATAGTTCTTGATTCTTTTGAAATCGGAGTGCAAATATAGGGAAGTTATATAAAACAAAAAAACTGCCTCAAGAAATATTATTTAAGATTTACAGTGAAACTGTTCCAAGCCTCAAATTTGTACGAATATCACCTTAATAATTCCCAGCTGAAAGACAATTCTATTCTAAAATCATTTGAAATCTACTAAGCAATTTTCACTCAACCATTTGATGATCAAAATCTTGAAGAGCATAATTAATTATGTGTAATACTTGAACTACAGTCAGTTATATGCTTGAATTTTGGTTGAAAATCTTTTTCGTAATTATTTAAATTTATTTCAAACCCTTAAAAATAGCCCATTCAATTAACTCAAAGCTCTATTTGACCTACTCTAAACTATTGATATATTGATCTATATGAGGCTTTTGAACATTGTTCAGAAAGTAGGTTGAATGGGTACTTCACCGGTTTTATTTCCCAATTTTGATTTACATATTTGTTCAAAGGCTGTTCTAAAAAGGCAGCTTTTCCTATCAGCGGACCGACGGAAACTATATTAACGAGCAAATTTATTACGCTTAAAAAAATAAGATGGCAATGCAGTACGAACCAATATTAGAAGAGAATAAGAATCGTTTTGTTCTATTCCCAATCCAACACAATGACATTTGGCAGTATTATAAGAAAGCAGAGGCTAGCTTTTGGACTGCCGAAGAGATTGACTTAGGTCAAGATATGGTGGATTGGAAAGCATTGAATGATGGCGAGCGTCACTTTATCTCTCACGTTCTTGCATTTTTTGCTGCCAGTGATGGGATTGTAAATGAGAATTTAGCAGAACATTTTGTGTCTGAAGTTCAGTACACAGAGGCAAAATTTTTCTACGGTTTTCAGATCGCAATGGAAAACATCCATTCTGAGACCTATAGTTTACTTATAGACACTTACATTAAGGATGCAGGAGAGCGTGACAAATTGCTTAACGCAATGGAGCACATTGACTGCGTGAAGAAAAAAGCTGATTGGGCTTTGAGATGGATTGACAACGGAAACTTCCAAGAGCGATTGATCGCTTTTGCAGCGGTAGAAGGAATCTTTTTCTCTGGCTCATTCTGCTCTATTTTCTGGCTGAAGAAAAGAGGCTTAATGCCAGGTCTTACTTTCTCCAACGAGCTAATCTCTCGTGACGAAGGACTACACTGTGACTTTGCTTGCCACCTATATACCCAGCATCTGAACAATCAACTACCAAAAGAAACGGTACGACAAATCATCAGAGATGCTGTAGAAATAGAAAAAGAATTCGTGACCGACGCGCTTCCAGTAAGACTCATCGGGATGAATTCTGATCTGATGTGCCAATACATTGAGTTTGTAGCTGATCGTCTTCTAGGAGAACTAGAATGCGACAAAATATGGAACAGCACGAATCCATTTGATTTCATGGATATGATTTCGCTTCAGGGAAAAACCAACTTCTTCGAAAAAAGAGTGGGTGATTATCAAAAAGCAGGAGTAATGAAATCTAACGAGGGTTCTGACGATTCACCAAGATTCTCCATTGGTGAAGATTTCTAACTAACCCATTTTTCCATCAACCAAAAATCCCAAAGAAATGCTAGTATTAAAAAGAGACGGAAGGCGAGAATCAGTACGATTCGACAAAATCACAACCAGGATTGAGAACCTTTGCTATGAGTTGGACCCAAGATTCATCCAGCCAATCGATGTTGCGAAGAAAGTAATCGATGGTTTGTATGATGGCGTATCAACTACTGAGCTGGACAATCTGGCTGCGGAAGTTTGCGCTTCACTGACTGTGAAGCATCCAGATTATGCAATCTTGGCAGCGAGAATCGCTATTTCCAACCTTCACAAAACTACTAGTCAGTCTTTTTCAAACACGATGAAAAGACTCTATACTCATGTGAATCCAAAGACTGACGAAAATGCAGCTTTACTAGATCCAGAAGTATATGGCATCATCAAAAAGAACGCAGCCAAACTAGACGCGGCTGTTGATTACAAAAGGGATTTTGGGTATGATTATTTTGGATTCAAGACTTTGGAGAGAAGTTACTTGATCCGTTTGAATGGAAAAGTAGTAGAACGTCCTCAGCACATGTTGATGAGAGTGGCTGTTGGGATCCACAAAGAGGACATGGAGTCAGTAATAGAAACGTACAACCTACTTTCTGAAAAGTGGTTTACGCATGCTACTCCTACCCTTTTCAATGCCGGCACACCTAAACCTCAGCTTTCATCTTGCTTCTTGCTAACGATGAAGGATGACAGTATCGACGGTATCTACGACACATTGAAGCAATGTGCTAAGATTTCTCAATCAGCTGGAGGTATCGGTCTTTCTATTCACCACGTAAGAGCTAAAGGCTCCTATATCAAAGGCACAAACGGAGTTTCAAACGGTATTGTACCAATGCTTAGAAACTTCGACATGACAGCTCGTTATGTAGATCAAGGTGGAGGAAAAAGAAAAGGAAGCTTTGCTATCTATCTAGAACCTTGGCATGCGGACATCAAAGATTTCTTGGAGCTGAAGAGAAATCATGGTAAGGAAGAAATGAGAGCTAGAGATTTGTTCTATGCACTTTGGATTCCAGATTTATTCATGAAGCGTGTTGAGCAAAACTTAGAATGGTCACTATTCTGTCCTCATGAGGCTCCTGGACTTTCTGATTGTCACGGAGAAGAGTTTGAGAGACTATATGAAAAATACGAAAGAGAAGGCAAAGCTCGTGAGACGATCAAAGCTCAAGAGCTTTGGTTTGAAGTACTAGAATCTCAAATCGAGACTGGTACTCCTTACATGCTTTATAAAGATGCTGCAAATTACAAATCCAATCAAAAGAATTTAGGGACGATCAAGTCTTCCAATCTTTGTACGGAGATCATGGAGTATACCGCTCCAGACGAAGTAGCAGTTTGTAATTTGGCTTCTATTGCACTTCCAAAATTTGTAACCGCAGGTCCTGATGGGAAATTATTCTTTGACCACCAGAAATTATATGAAATCACAAAAGTAGCTACCAAGAATCTAAACAAGGTGATTGATGTAAACTACTATCCTGTAGAAGAAGCAAAGCGTTCAAACTTCCGTCACCGTCCAATCGGCCTGGGAATTCAAGGACTTGCTGATGCATTTATATTGCTTCGAATGCCATTTGATTCTCCAGAAGCAAAAGGCTTAAATGAAGACATCTTCGAAACCATGTACTTTGCTGCTGTGGAAACTTCCATGGAACTAGCCAAAGTGCAAGGAACCTACGAGACTTATGAAGGTTCTCCAGCATCTAAAGGTGAGTTGCAGTTTGACCTTTGGGGTGTCACTCCAAAGTCAAACAGATGGAACTGGACCGAGGTAAAAGAAAAAGTGAAGAAGTACGGCATGAGAAACTCTCTCTTGATGGCTCCGATGCCTACAGCCTCCACTTCTCAGATCTTGGGCAACAATGAGTGCTTTGAGCCATACACTTCCAATATCTACACTAGGAGAACCCTGTCAGGTGAGTTCATTATTGTGAATAAGCATTTGATGAAAGACTTGATCGCACTTGGTCTTTGGGATGACACCATGAGAAATAGATTGATTTCTACCAATGGTTCTGTGCAAGATGTGCCGGGAATTCCTCAGCACATCAAGGATATCTACAAGACTGTTTGGGAGATTTCGCAGAAAATCATCATCGATATGTCTGCCGATCGTGGAGCTTACATCTGTCAGTCTCAAAGCATGAACATCTTCATGCAGGATCCTAACTTCGGTAAGTTGACCTCTATGCACTTCTATGCTTGGAAAAAAGGATTGAAAACCGGCATGTACTACTTGAGATCTCAAGCAGCTGTAGGTGCCATTAAATTCACGTTGGACAAGACAGGATTTGAGCCGAAGGTAGAAAAAGCACAGCAAGAAATAGTAGAAGTAAAATCACTGAAACAAGATGCTATTGCATGCTCACTGGATGATCCAGATAATTGCGAAATGTGTGGCAGCTAAGGTCTAAAGTTTCCTAATCACCAAAAGCGCTTGATTTCTCAAGCGCTTTTTTTGTGTACCTTAAAACCTAAAGAACCCAATTATGGAAAGTAAGAGCATTGAGAAAAAACTAAAGAATCTAAAAGCTAATACACCAGCACAATTCGGAATTATGTCTCCTCAGCACATGGTAGAGCACTTAACCATCACTGTTAAAATAGCATACAACAGAATCAAAATTCCCGAGTTTGAGCCAAATGAAAAGCAAAAATTTCAGAAAAGATCGCTTCTGGATTCAGACATGGATTTCCCACGCGGAGTAGTTGCTCCAGGCATGAATGCTGGAGATTTGATGCCTTTACGAAGTGTGAACTTAGACGAAGCTAAGCAGCAACTCATAGACAGCATAACAGCCTATAATGCATTCTTTGAGTCTGACATAAAAGCAACCACTGTCCATCCGAGGTTTGGAATGCTAGCTTATGCCGATTGGGAACGTTTTCACCCGAAGCACTTCGCACACCATTTCAAGCAGTTCGGAATCTGGTAAACAGAAAATCAGTTAGACTAGGGATTATACTTCGCAAGTTTTTCTCGGATCAACTCATAGCCCTTCTCCGCCATATCCCAAGGCTCAGAGAAGTTTCTCCATACACCG
>TARA_R110002072_G_scaffold4663_8_pt1 | contig 97399 bp, 81 predicted proteins | sample TARA_R110002072 | Tara Oceans TARA_R110002072 (sample SAMEA4397118) | marine metagenome | biome: Polar Biome; feature: [SRF] surface water layer (ENVO:00010504); material: water (ENVO:00002006), including particulate matter (ENVO:01000060) such as... | depth 5 m
GTGCCACCACCCACCCACTGCCTGTACCTCTGCACTCCCGGGCCACCACGACCCGCTACTAGCAGATACTCAGCTCAACGCTGATCCGGCAATTTGTAGCCGTCAGCGTCCAGCTGCGCGCGAACAACCTTCTTGTCCATCTTGCCCGTAGCAGTCAACGGAATCGAATCCACAAACAGCACATCATCAGGCAACTGCCATTTCGCAAACTTGCTCTCACAATGCGCAATCACCTGCTCCGCTGTCACATCCGCGCCAGGCTTTCTGATCACCAGAGCGACTGGCCGCTCATCCCATTTGGGATGCGGATGCGCCACAACACATGCCTGGCCAACGCCCGGGAGACCCACAATATGATTCTCCAGATCCACCGAAGATATCCATTCCCCGCCAGACTTGATCAGATCCTTGGAACGGTCAGTGATGATTACATAACCTTCTGAATCAATTTTTGCCACGTCACCGGTGATAAGCCAGCCATCATGAAACTTGTCCGGCTGCGGGTTGTTGAAGTACTCAGAGCAGATCCAGGGACCACGAATCAACAGCTCCCCAAAGGCCTTGCCATCATGCGGCAACACATTCCACTGATCGTCAAAAATCTCGATTTCCAGACCCGGAATAGGCAATCCTGCCTTGGCCTGATTGCCCGCGCGTTCTGCATCTGACATCTGCAGGTGCTTGCGCTTGCTGGTGCGACGACTGATGGTTGCCAGAGGACTGGTTTCAGTCATCCCCCAGCCCTGTACCATCTCCACACCCAGCTCATTCCAGAACCATTCAATCAGTGACGGCGGCGGCGCGGAACCACCACAGGTAAGGCGCGTCAACGCGGCAAATTTGTACTTGCCCGGGTTGGCTTCTACCAGTCCTTTGACACCCTGCCAGATGGTAGGAACGCCGGCGGAAATTGTTACATCACAATCCACCAGCAAGCGTGCCAGATGATCGGGTACCATAAAGCGGTGCGGATAAACCTGTTTCATGCCGAGCATGGTGGCGACCCAGGGCAGTCCCCAGGCATTGGCGTGAAACATGGGTACAATACCCAGCAAGGTATCAGTTGCGGACAACCCCATGACATCAGTCATGGCAATTGAAATGGTATGCAGATAGTTGGCACGCTGGGTGTACATCACCCCTTTTGGTTTGCCGGTAGTCCCGCTGGTGTAGCACAGACCCATGGCAGAGTTTTCATCAATCTCCGGCCAGTTGTACTGCGCTGGCTTGCCCTTGATGAACTCTTCGTAGTCAATGGCATTGGGCAATGTGGTGGACCAGTTTTCAAACCCGGGCTCGGCAGCCACAATTATCTTTTCGACAGATGGCATCTTGCCAGCCAGTTTTTCAAGCAGCGGCAATACATCTGCGTCCACAATGATGATCTTGTCTTCAGCGTGATTGATGATGTATTCAAGATCAACCGGTGCCAGACGGATATTCAGGGTATGAATGACGGCGCCCATGCAGGCAACCGCGTGATAGGCTTCCAGATGCCGGGAACCATTCCACATGAAGGTTGCAACCCGGTCACCGATACCGATGCCCGCCTCGTTGAGAGCGTGCGCCAGTTGATGGGCACGATTTCGGGTCTCCAGCATGGTCTGGCTGCGTACGCCGTCCTCGGTTGCGGTCATCACCTCAACTTCGGGTTGTAACATGGCCCCCCGGTCCATCAGCCTGTGCATTAATAAGGGAGTCTTTTGCATTGTCATTTATTGTGCTCCTGACGCGGTTTATACAGATCTACCAATAAAACCAAAGTTAAGAAGACTAAACCAGCAGGATGTCCAGTTCAACAGATTATGAACAGATTCAGCTTGGGAGCCCCGATTTATCAGGAAATCATATAGAACAACGGGAGAGCATCTTCCGACACTCTCCCGTTAGACGCCACGACGGCGCAAGTTTCCTGCGAAGGAACTGTTGTCAGCCAGATTACTGTCTGCTGTAAGTCGCTGTCAGCAGGATTTCGCCTGCCTCGTTTTTCTGAACCATTTCAATCTTGGGGCTGGTCGGCCCGAACAACCACTTGGCCGAAATGTATACACGATTAAATACTGGCGGCAATGTCACATAGCCACCGACAAGATTGGTTGACTGACCCATACCAACACCATCCCACATGCAGGCAGCCTTGCCCCGTGACTCAACACGGTAGTAGCCGTCACCAAACTTGGGAGGTGCAATGTTGATCTCAGAGATTGTCAGCACGCAGTCGTCACCCGCGTCGGAGTGATAAACGCCCTCGATCTGGGCCATGCTGACCTGACTGGCCAGCAGCAGCCCTGCTGCCACCAGCCCGTTGCGTAATAATTTTTGTTTGCCGCTCATTGATTTCATAGTTTCCCCTGATGGTTACTTCTTCTGATGGGGGAATACTAATCGACCCGCTGAATAACACTTTGATTTAGATCAATCGCTTAAATGGTTAAGCGACGGCTTCTGAGCGCACCCGCTGATCCATATGTGCCAGTGCCCAGTGCGCAGACTGAATGGCACTTTCCATCCAGGCAGAATGCATACTGACCTGGTCGCCAATAAAGTAGTGGCGGCCGCTGGGCTGCTGCAGAGTACGATAATGCCGCTCCTTCTCTGGCGTCATGGCGCCCCAGCGGGCAGAACAGCCCAACATGTGGTTCATGCGATGCCAGGCGATGGTAATGCCGTGCTCGGCCATCTCCCGGTACTGCGGATGCACCTTCTCACCCTGGGCAAGCATGGCCTCTATGCGTTCCTCATGCGTCATACGCATGAAGCCGGACCCACCGCCGTAGTCATAAGCCGCCAGCATCACGCCCTTCTGCTTCATCAGACCATGGAAGGGATACCAGAGCTGACGGATTGGCTGGTTGGTCCAGGTGATACCACCATAAATTGCCTCTTTCTCCCAGAAGCGTTCCTTCATCTGGAAAGCGCCTTTGTAAGCCTCACCACGACCTATCTGCTTCATCGCCGCCAGATACGGTTCCGGCAGATTGGATTTGATGCCCAGCATGAGATGCGACGGGATACAGTTAAAGACGTAATCCGCCTCCAACCGGTGTGACTCACCATCCTTGTTATAGACCACATGAACCATCTCACCGTGGTCATAAACACCCTGTACCATGGCGTGATAGATAATCTTGCCTTTCAGATTTCGCGTAAAACCCTTGATGATATTGTCCATGCCATGCACAGGCTGCATCAGCATGGGTGCGGTTTCACCTTCGTTCTCGAGCAATACCGAGCGCAACAGCCCGACATTGGCTTTCAACAGGTCTCGCACATCGATCATTTCATGATGCACACCCGGGTCAATATATCCACCCGACACATATCCGCTTCTTGAGCTGCCAGTGTATTTGCCATCGGCACTCAGATCTCCGAACTGTCTGATAACGCTCAATACCTTTTCCGCTTCTTCGTCACTGAAGGGCTGGTCGAGTTCGGAGCTGGTAAATCCCTTGAACATCAATTCAGCCATAAACCCTTTCAGGTTGGTGCTGATATCGATATTGCGCATGGGTTTGCCGCCGTTCAGTGCCGGATCATGCACCAGGGCATTCTTGTTTTCGTTGATAAACAGTTCCAGGTCAACGCCCAGTTCCTTGCAGTAATTCAGTACATTTTTGTGAGAACTGGGAATTCGGGCTGCGCCGCAGTTGAAGTACATGTGCGGTTCAGCATCAAATTTGCAGATTTGCGGGTTGCCAATTTCATCAATCAGGTCACCATTTCGAACCGTCATCACACGTCCACCGCAGCGGTGTGAGGCTTCCAGTACCGTGCATTCATATCCGGCCTTGCTGAGTTCATAGGCTGCAGTCAAACCGGAAATGCCGCCGCCAAGAATCGCAATGCGCTTTCGCTGACCATTCAGAGCCATCATGTCAGGCACACTGGCAGATGTACTGGCCGGAATCAGCCCCAGTGCGCCACCGACGCCCAACACAGCACCAACACCACCGGTGGCAGCGATCAAATTCAGAAATTCACGACGGGTTACGGGATTGGTCACTTGGGTAGTCCTCTGTCATCTTTACTTCAACGTTTAACTGAGTGGCGCCGCGTTTGAATCACCCTGGTTTTAACACGAACGCCAAACAGACTTCTGTATTTCGCCATTATGCGGGATACCGGCCAAAAAAGCCCTGCCCGAAACATCCCGAAAACCTACCTGTGCAGGCAATCCGGGGTGCTGGCAGGCACCTTTTTGAGGCATGGTGGCGGAAGACGCACAATAACAAGGCATTGCTGTCATGATTTTTGCGCCTCTTACCGGCATTATCGCGTGGCATTCAACTTGCATAGCAGGGTACCGTCAGCGACAAGCTGAAGGTACTACCCCATCACAGGTTCGTATGTTATCTTGATCCAAGCTAAGGTAAGCGTCAATAGACATGTAAATGCTTGACGTGTGGTGTAGTTTTTGTTTGCATACAGTCACACAAGAAATAAAGCCTATGGCCGAAAAAGCAACAATAATGACACGTGATTATCAGCTGGTAAAAGTCGGGGACTGGGAAGTGTCGCCGGGTACCTGCACTGTCTCTAAAATCTGCAAAACCGGCGACTCTGAGCTCGATCAAACCAAAATCACCCCCCGCAGCATGGATGTGCTTCGGTTACTGATAAGCAATGCCGGCCAAGTCGTCAGTCCTGCCGAGTTCCTGGAAACCATCTGGCGCTCACCCATCGCCTCGGATCACGCAGTACATAAAGCAATCGCTGAACTTCGCCATGCACTTCAGGACAATGCGCACAACCCTGTTTATATCAAAACCATACCCAAACGCGGTTATACCCTCATCGCCACCGTTGAGCCAGTAGTTGAACCAGAGACTGAACAGCAGGCTGAATCGCCGGCCGAATCAGAGCCTCAATTGATAGCCCAACCTGCAGCCGGACATGACTCCGCGCTGATTGCCATGCAGAGACAGCATCAGGATACGTCTTCCCTGTCAGAAACCTCTCTTGGTCAGTCCCGGTTTCAGGCATGGCCGGATTTCAGATCACTGTGGCGCCGTATTGGTATTGCGTCAGTGCTGATTGCAATCGTCATCTCGGTCCCCCTTCTGATTCGCAGCCCCGAATCAACACCAGAAGCTGAAGGTGTTATCACCCTGGCCGTGCTGCCCTTTGCCTCACGTGATTTCAGCGATGAGAATCAGATACTTGCCGAAGGTATTCGTGAATCCCTGATTCATGGCCTGTCCAAACTGACTCATTTACAGGTGCTGTCTCCGCCACAAAGTGCAGAACTGATCAGTACCTCCGCTGATGCGGCCTATGGCAACATGCGCGACGTGGACCATGTGCTGCAGGGCAGTGTTATGACAACACCCGGCAGACTGAGGGTGATAGTACAGCTGGTCAGAACCGACAACGGTCTGCGAGAGTACTCGGACCAGTTCGATCTGCCCATGAACGACATCTTTGCAGTGCAGGATCAGATCGTGGAGAACGTGGTTGGCGCATTGCGCATCTACCTTAACGATACTGAGCGCAATCAGATGCGGGACTGGGGGACCACCAACGCACTTGCCTACGAAAAATTCCTGCGTGGTGAATTTTACAACAACCAGTTCAACCCGGCCGACTGGCAGCGCGCCATGGACTATCATCGCGCCGCCATTGAACTGGATCCGGATTTCCTCAATGCCTACCATGGCCTGGCCACTGCGGCCAACAATCTGGCAGTCTACAGCGGCAGCGTGCGCATCAACGAAATGTTTGATGTGGTCCTGGATGTACACCGGGAAATCTCCCGAATCGCACCTGACAGCGAAATACTGGATTCCATTCACGCCATCAAGCTGCGCTTGCGAGGTTCCAGCTATGTCCAGCAGGAAATGCAACTGCGCGAACAGATCCTGTCCGGCAATCCACCGCACTTTGCCAAGGCACACTATGCTCTGCTGCTGATCGGCGCAAGAATGTACGATGAAGCATCAAAGTTTCTGAGTCAGGCGTCTGAGGCCGGGCCTTATGAAATATCACCGGACGAAGTGTGGAGTTACCGGAATAACATCCTGCCACCGTCAGAATCTGTCCTGGCCAGGAAGAATCAGTTGCAGCAACGCCCCTTTCATGTCGCCTATCTCGGCTCTGTTGCCGTCAATCTGGCAATGCTGGGCGACTTCCGGCAGGCACAGATATATCTCAACCAGCAGCGCGAGGTAGACGTCGAGGGCATCCTCGCACACTACTCGGAAAGCGTAATGGGGTTTCTGGCCGGCACAATCAGTGCAGAAGATGACAGCTATCTGGACGCCATGCGCGACCATCCGGACTTTTATTACAACAACGGCGTACTGGCCTTCATGGCTGGTGATATTGAAACCGGCGCCTACTATTGGCAGAACCTCCAGCCAGTACACCTGCGGCGCCTTTTCAATCTAACCCACGCCGCAGAAAAATTCTTTCCTGATCAGGTGCTTGCATCGACAGAATATCAATCCTTACTCGAATCACTGGGTGCCGGCATCAGTTGGCAACGCCGCCTGATGGAAGGTGTTCTGGCCATGCAGACGGTTACCGGTATCGATTTGAGCCGGCAGTCTCTGGACGCTTACCAGAATCGCCGCATGATGGTGAAAAACAACTTGTGGAGCGAACAGGAGTGGGCAGAGTACGAGCATAATAAAACCCTGCGTTTGACGCAGGCACCCACGCTTGACGCATCACGTATCCATTGAGGAGTCTTGACCACGGACTCCAGACGCATTTTACTCTCAAACCCTTGTAAATTAGATGTTTGAGAGTATTTTAGTAGGTATCAGGAAGGTTTTAAGGAGGACTTTGCCTATGACCTGATACCATAATCAAGCTGTCGTTGTTGTAAATCAATAATAATTATTGGCGGCAGGCTCTTAATCGGTTCACGAACAAGACGCACTTACTACAGAAAAAGGAAAAATCAATGAACAAGTCTCTAAAACTCTGCACACTTTCGTCTACGCTGGTGTTGCTCGGGTCTCTGACAGCTGTTGCCCCAGCAGCATTTGCTCAACAAGCCTCGCCGGAACTCGAAGAAGTGGTTGTTACCGGCTCACGCGGCGCTCCCCGAACAGCTCTGGAATCCGCCGCGCCAATCGATGTTTTCTCCGCCCAGGACTTCCAGGACCAGGGTACTGCGGACATGAACGACCTGCTCCGCAACCTGATCCCGACATTCAACGTTGACGTTCAGGACATCAACGACTCCAACAGCCTGGTGCGCCCCGCAACGCTGCGCGGCCTGCCCGCTGATGACACGCTGGTCCTGATCAACGGCAAGCGTCGCCACCGCTCCTCAGCAATCCAGTTTGGCCGTCAGGGCACTCACTTCCCTGACGTTGCCCAGATTCCGCCAGTCGCTCTGCGGCAGGTTGAAGTACTGCGGGACGGCGCATCAGCTCAGTACGGTTCAGATGCGATTGCCGGTGTAATCAACTTCATCCTCAAGGAAAACTCAGAGGGCGCGACGTTTGAAGCCAAACACGGCCGACTGACAGAAACTGATGATGGCATGCTCAACTATTTTGCCGGTAACGTTGGTTTTGCCCTGGGCAACAACGGTTTTGCCAGCCTGAGCTTTGACAAGACCGACCAGCGCCGCAGCGACCGCAGCATTCAGCGTGGTGATGCCCAGGCACTGATTGACGCCGGCAACAATGCCGTGCGTGTCAATGCCCAGCACCAGGGCCTGCCTGATACCGAAATCATGAACTTCTTCCTCAACGCAGGTGTTGAGTTGAGTGCCAACCAGGAACTCTACTCCTTCAGCGGTTACTCAGAGAAAGACGTTGAACTGGGCTTTTTCTTCCGTAACCCGGAAAACCGCGGTGGTGTTTTCACCACAGGCAGCCCGCGCCGACAATTGTTTGCTGACCTGACCCCGAATGATGGCATCGGCTGTCCGATGATCCCGACCGGTATCAACCCGGTTAACCAGGTCACCAGTTCACTGGCGGCGCGTGATGCAAGTGCAGCGGATCCAAACTGCTTCTCATTCAATGAGCGTTTCCCGGGTGGTTACACACCACTGTTTGGTGGCTCCAACACCGACATGTCCAACGTCACCGGTATCCGCGGTGAGCTGAATGACGGCACCCGTTATGATGTCAGCGTGGGCAATGGTTTCTCGGAAATCACTTACTTCCTGGACGGTACCACCAACCCGTCCATGGGTCCGGATTCACCGTCTTATTTTGAGCCGGGCATCTATACCACTATCGAAAACAACTTCAACATCGACCTGGTAAAGGGTTTTGATGTTGGTATGTACTCCGACCTGAACGTTGCATACGGTATCGAGTGGCGTCGTGAGATCTTCAAGGTACGCTCTGAAGATCAGGACTCCTACAGAATCGGGCCATATGCAGACCAGGGTTTTGGTGTGGGTTCAGACGGCTTCCAGGGTTTCGGCCCTGACCAGCAGGGTAGCTGGGACCGCAAGAACTGGGGCTTCTACGTCGACCTGGAAATTGATGTTACTGAGCGTCTGTTGCTGGGTGCAGCCCTGCGTTACGAGGACTTCTACAACACCTTTGGTGATACCACCAACGGCAAGTTGAGTGCCCGTTTCCGTTTGACCGACACCATGAACCTGCGTAGTACGATCAGCACCGGTTTCCGTGCTCCGTCACCGGGTCAGGCCAATATCTCCAACATCTCTACCGGTGTTGTTGATTCCATCCCGGTTACACAGGGTCAGATTCCGCCCACCAACCCGATTTCGCAGCGTTTTGGCGGCACCGAGCTTGGGCCGGAAGATGCAACCAACTTCAGCATCGGCTGGACCGCTGAAATCGGCGGTCTGGATCTGTCTGTCGACTATTACAAAATTGATATCGACGACCGTATCCTGAACTCCGCAACATTCGATATTACACCTGCCATCGCCCAGGAACTGGAAGATTCAGGTATATCCGGCGCCCGTAGCATTGTGTCGTTTAACTACTACACCAATGACATGAGCACCACCAACGAAGGTATCGAGATTGTTGGTTCATGGTCAATGGACTGGGAAGAGATGGGTACTACCAACTTCTCCGCTTCTTACGCCTGGACCAAGCAGGAACTCACCCGTTTCACACCGGGCCTGCTGACCCGTGCCAACGTCGCTGATCTGGAAGACGGCATCCCGTCTGACCGTATCAACTTCCGCGCCAACCACAACGTAACAGACTGGCGCTTCACGCTGCAGGCCAACTACTACGGTGAATACCTGTCCGTACCAAGCAGTGCTGACCCAAGCCGTGACTACGATGTCGGTGCAAAAACGATATTTGGTGCCGAAGTTGCCTATATGTACGGCGACCGATACACCTTTATCCTGGGTGCTGACAACCTGTTCAATACCACACCTGAGCAGGTACGTCCGGTAGACTTCAGCGGCACCACCAGCAACAAGTACATCACATCCGGTGCATTCAGCCCGAATGGTCGTTTTGTGTACTCACGTGTGCAGGTTAACTTCTGATCCTGATCAGAAGGATGTAAATATGAGGGACGGGGAAATCCCCGTCCCTTTTTTTAACAAGAGAAGTAGCATTATGAAAATGAAAAAAGCAGGATTCTGGTTCAGTCTGGCGCTGGGGACCGCAGCAAGTCTGGGGGCACAAGCCGCCACCGTGGACGGCGTGGAAGTGAGTGACCGATTCTGTCTGACCTGTCACGGCGCTGACGGACAGGGCAACCAGGGTATTGACGCACCGCGCCTTGCAGGTATGGAGCGCTGGTATCTGAAACGACAACTGGAACTTTTCCGTGACGGACTCAGGGGCACACACCCCCAGGACCTTCCGGGCCAGGAAATGCAGCCAATGGCTGAAATTTTGAGCGATAGCAGTATGGAAGACATACTTGACTGGGTCGCGACCTGGGAATATCAACCCACCGAAATTACCCTGACCTCGGGCGATGCGACCCGTGGACAGACCCTTTATCAGCCCTGCGCCGCCTGTCATGGCGTCGCCGGGCAAGGTAATGAGGCAATGAACGCCCCGGCACTGGCCGGACAGAATGACTGGTACCTGTTGACCCAACTGGTCAACTTCAAATCAGGCTACCGTGGCGACAGCCCACAGGACCAATACGGTTCACAGATGGCCATGATGGCAAGAACCATACCGGATGAAACTGCAATGCGCGATATTGTCAGTTACATCAATACATTAGGACGATAGCTGGCATACGGGAGATTCAGATGTTTCAGTCCAGACTCAGATCAGTTGCGACAGCGTGCTGCATCACGTTAGCTCTCTCTGTTGTGACGGCAGCACCATCAATAGCACAGGACGTCATTATCCATCCGAATCCGGGCAGTTTTCCTATCGCAAATGCCGTTGAAGTCGGGCCCGGCGCGTCCATCATTTTTCATAGTGGCGTCACTCCTGCAGCCGCCAACCCCAATGCTGAACGTGGCACACCCGGGTACTACGGTGACACCAGAACCCAATCCATCAGTGTTTTTGAGCGTATGAAAGCCAACCTGGAAGCGCTCGGCCTGGGGATGGGTGATGTTGTGAAAATGACTGTGTTTCTGGTAGGTGATCCGGCGCTGGGCGGACAGATGGATTTTGATGGTTTTATGGAAGCCTACCGCATGTACTGGGGCACTGAAACACAGCCTCGCCTGCCCGCCCGTTCAACCGTGCAGGTAGCAGGTCTGGTCGGGCCACTGATGTTTGTGGAAGTAGAAGTTATTACCGCCACTAGCCGATAACACGACAACCTGTAAGACAGCGCTCATGACCAACACAGACTCTCTGCAAAATTTGCGTAATTATCTGAATGAATCTGCCACGATGACGGCGGACTCGCAGTTACGCAACTATGTCAAGACTTCCAGGCTGTCGCTGGCAGGTGGTGGCGGGCCTTTGAGTGTGGATCTGGCGCAGGCGCAGTCGTATATCGGTAAAGAGGTCGGATTGACGACCTGGTTCCGGGTCAGTCAAAAGCGGGTCAACCGGTTCGCAGAAGCGACCGGAGACTTTCAGTTCAATCAACCTGATCGTGCCAGTGCGCTTCATGAAAGCTGTTACACCGGCACTATAGCGCATGGCATGCTGGTGATGTCGCTGTTACCAACATTTGCCACCCACGGCACCCTTAAGATTCAGGGAACCAGGCAGAACATTATCTACGGTATGGACAAGGTCCGCTTCCTGAACCCGGTCAGGATAGGTTCAAGGTTGCGCGGTCGATTTACGCTGCTCAGCGTCATGGAACGTGGTGCCAATGAAGTACTGCTCAGGCACTCCGTTGTGATCGAGATAGAAGGCGAGTCAAAACCGGCCCTGATGACCGACTGGCTCGTTGTCTCCGTGCTTTAACTTATCCAGAAGTTCCTTAAACAAACGCGTCTGCCGACGCCCGTTGCCAGTCTTCTGCGTAAAACTCGGGTACGTTCTGCTCCAGCAACTGTTCGTGTGCCAACGGATAATAGATTTGATCAAAGTGACGCATACCCTTCTCGGTACGCTGATACAAATCAGCAGGTTTCAGCTGATCGGGACTGTGATAACCCAGCGCCCCACAAAGTTCAAGAAACGCATGTAGCGTATTCGCCTGATAGTTTTTCACCCGTACTGCGCGCAGATCAACATCCAGCGCCTTTGCACGCGCCTTGTCCTGCGTGGCAACGCCGGTCGGGCACCGGTTGGTGTTACAGGATTTGGACTGGATACAGCCCAGTGCCAGCATCATCGCGCGCCCCGAATTGACAGCATCCGCGCCCAGTGCAATCTTGGCGAGCAGATCAAAACCACTGGCTACCTTGCCAGCGCTGATCAGCTTGATCCGGCTTCTGAGACCAGCACCTTTCAGCACCTGCTCAACAAAATAGGTAGCCTCCAGACTCGGCATGCCAAGGCGATTGGAAAACTCTACCGGCGCTGCACCGGTACCACCCTCTGCTCCGTCAATGGTAATAAAATCTGGTGTGATACCTGACACCAGCATGGCTTTGACGATGCCCATAAATTCCGACTTTTTACCAATACAGAGCTTAAAACCAACTGGCTTGCCTTCACTCAGGCTGCGCAGGCGTTCTACAAATTTCAGCAGTCCCAGAGGTGTGTCAAATTCAGGGTGACAGGCAGGTGAATACACTGTCTTGCCGACTTCCACCAGTCTGATGCGGGCTATTTCCTCACTGACCTTGGCACCCGGTAGTACGCCACCATGAGATGGCTTGGCTCCCTGAGACAACTTTATCTCGATCATTTTGATGACTGGATTGACTGCCGCCAGCCTGAATGCCTCATCGTTGAACCGGCCATCGGCGTCTCGACATCCAAAATAACCGGTGCCTATCTGCCAGACCAGATCACCACCATGTTGCAGGTGATACGGACTGATGCCACCTTCACCGGTGTTATGACAGAACCCGCCCAATGCTGCACCTTTGTTAAGGGCGCTGATGGCATTATTGCTCAACGCACCAAAACTCATACCCGATATATTAAGCAGTGACGCATGGTAGGGTTGCCGACAGTCGGGACCACCAATTGTTACCCGAACTTCCTCGGGCACTATATGGCAGGCATTGATTGAATGAAACAGACAGAGATACCCCTCCGAGGTTATGTCACGCTCAGTGCCAAACGGAATGGTGTCATCCAGCCCTTTGCCACGCCGGTAAATAAGATCTCGGGTTTCCCGGTTGAAAGGTCGCTCCTCCAGGTTGTCGGCGATAAAATACTGACGTATTTCCGGGCGAAAATGCTCCAGCAAAAAACGAATATTTGCCAGTACCGGATAATTTTTGCGCAGATTACTGTCCGCATAATACAGATCAAAAAGTCCTGTCGCGGAAAACACGACAACCAGCAGAAATGCTGCCAGTTGCCAGGGCTGATCGATCAGATCACCCGGCATTACCGACCAGTCAGTGGCAGAAAACAGCGCATAAAAACTCGCCGGCAACGTCACTGCCACAAAAACCCAGAAAAACCTTACAGCCGGTGTCATCTACTATTCCCCTGACAAACTCAAAACAGTGTTATCGCAAAGCGATCACTGACACAGACGGCTTTTTGCTTCAGCGTATTCCCGTCGCAGACGTGCAACCAGTTCACCCGCTGGCACGACTTCCCGAATGACGCTGATACCCTGTCCGCAGCCCCAGATATCCCGCCATGCCTTCTTTTCATCTCCCCCGCCAAAATTCATTTTGCTGGGATCAGATTCCGGCAGATTCTCCGGATCCATACCCGCATTGCGGATACTGCCTTTCAGGTAGTTACCATGCACACCGGTGTAAAAATTGCTGTACACGATATCGTCCGAGTTACTCTCCACGATCATTTTTTTATAATCATCAACCGCGCGCGCCTCATCAGTTGCAATAAACGGCGACCCTATATAGGCCATATCCGCACCCATTGCCTGGGCCGCCAGTACGGCACCCCCGGTGGCTATCGAGCCGGACAGCAACAGAGGTCCATCAAACCATTCCCGAATTTCCTGCACCATCGCAAAAGGACTTTTCACACTTGCGTGTCCGCCGGCGCCGGCAGCGACGCAGATCAGACCATCAGCGCCCTTTTCAATCGCCTTGTGGGCAAACACATTGTTGATGACGTCGTGCAATACAATGCCGCCCCAGGCCTGCACTGCCCGATTGACATCTTCGCGGGCACCAAGACTGGTAATAATGATGGGCACTTTATATTTCTCACACAGCTGCATGTCGTGATCAAGCCGGTCATTGCTGCGATGTACTATCTGATTGATGGCAAACGGGGCAGCCGGATTGTCAGGATTTTTTTCATTGTAATCCGCCAGCGTTTCCGAGATTTCAGCCAGCCAGTCCTCCAGTTGCGCTGCCGGCCGTGCGTTCAGAGCCGGCATCGACCCCACAATTCCCGCTTTGCATTGTTCGATAACCAGCTTCGGATTGCTGATGATAAAAAGCGGCGACCCGATAACCGGAAATGGCAGATTCTTTAAAACGGGTGGTAGACGTGACATGAATACTCCTGAATGCGTAAGACGGTTGATTGTGATTGGAAACGGAAAATTGTGTTCAGAAACCTTCCAGAACGACTTTACCCAGGGTGTGCTCGGACTTCATCAGTTCGTGTGCACGTTCCAGATTTTCAGGGGTAATAGCGCCCAGATGCTGCCCCATGGTTGTTCTGATGACGCCTTCATCTATCAGGCGGGCCACCTGCGTCAGCAACTCATGCTGACCCAGCATATCCTCTGTCTGAAACATGGCCCTGGTGAACATGAACTCCCAGTGCAACGACAGACTTTTTTGTTTGAGCAGCTTGATATCCAATGGTTGAGCCGGATCATCTATCAGCGCCAGCCGACCCTGGGGTCGCAGCATGCCAACGATATCCGCATAATGTTGATCCGTCCGGTTCAGCGCGGCCGCATCGGTGATGTCAGGCAGACTGGTTGCCTTTAATTCCTCAAGCAGTGATCTGGAGTGATCCAGGACATGATGGGCACCGAGTGATGCTACCCATTCGCGACTTTCCGGCCGTGAAGCAGTGCCTATGACCGTGGCTGACGTAAGTTGCCTTGCCAGTTGAACCAGCATTGAACCGACCCCACCGCCGGCGCCGATAACCAGCACCGTGCGTTGCAGGCTGTTCTCACCCTGCGGCACTTCCAGCCGGTCAAACAGCATTTCCCAGGCAGTGATGCTGGTTAATGGCATTGCTGCCGCCTCGGCATCACTAAGCGTTTGCGGTGCCAGTGCGCAGATTCGCTCATCAACACACTGATACTGGGCATTGCAGCCGGGCCGGGTCACATCGCCTGCATACCAGACGCGGTCGCCTGGCTTGAACAGACTGACCTCACTGCCCACAGCAGCCACCACACCAACAGCATCCCAGCCCAGAATTTTGGGTGAATCTTCCGTAGCGGCTACCCGACCACGAATTTTTGTATCAACCGGATTGACGGCAATGGCTTTTATATTGACAAGCAGATCATGGGGACCTGGTTCGGGCGTGGCACATTCAAAGGTAAACAGAGGGCCGGATGTGTATCCAATGGCAAGCATAAGCAGGATCCTGATCAAATGGTCATCCGGAGTATACTACAAAAAAAAGGCAGCCCGCAGGCTGCCTGTTAATGGCGAACACTACTTCCTCGTGCGGGGGTTAACTGGCTTCAATCAGTTTGTCTGCGGCTACGCCAATCGGAATCTGCCGCGGTTTCATCGCTTCGGGCACCTCCCGGCGCAGATCGATGTGCAGCAGGCCGTTTTCGATATTTGCGCTGACTACCCGGACATGCTCGGCCAGCTGGAACACACGCTCAAAATTCCGGGCCGCGATCCCCTGATGCAGATACTGGCGCTCTGTAGAGTCCCCGGCTTTTTCACCGCGGACTTTCAGCGCCTGCTGCTCTGACTGGATGGTCAGTTCATCCTGTGTGAAACCGGCCACAGCCATGGTAATTCGATACTCATCCTTATCCAGTCGCTCAATATTGTAGGGTGGATAGCTCGGCTGACTCTGTTCGCGCTGGGTGATCGAGTCAAGCAACTGGCTCAGATGTTCAAAACCTACGGAAGAGCGGTATAACGGTGCAAAATCAAGTGTTCTCATAATAAATATCCTCATCAAGCAATATGGTTAATGTATGACTCTACTCTGTCCATCTTATCGATCGGACATGACGGGTGAACCTCCTGAGAGCCTTCACCCTTATTGAATAAATGAGGACAGCAAAAACAATTTCAAGTGGAGAATTGTAAAAATCCGGCAAAACACCGGAACCTGGTCTATAACAAAATTGCGCAGGGAACGCGTTGCAGTCCCGTCACGGACGACGGGCACCGGTCTGGTAATTGCTTCCTGCTGGCCGGTGACGTTTGCGGGGGCACAGCTTTCATTCACAAGCTGTGCTCCCGCTTTTTTCTACAGCAAGGCCCGGCGGCGGTAATAAAATCCATCCACGACAGATCACAATCATGCCAGGACCAATTCCCTTGCCGGGCTCAATAATTTGAGCTACTGTTGGCCGGTGACATAGATACACAACCGTTTACAACCCATCATCATTCGGGCCTGAAAGCGGCTGAAATATTAAAAATAAAAATTTCAAATTTTAAGATTTGAATTATAAAAAGGTTCGCAGCATGCCATATTCACCTGCACCCGTCACATCATGCCTCTCCACCGTGCTGACTCTGCTCGGTCGTTCCGCGGCGACATTGATACTCGCTTTCGGCATTAACCCTGCTTTCGCCCAGACTCCAATCAAAATAGCCATTATTGACCCTTTGTCCGGCCCCTTTGCAGCCCAGGGCGAATCCAGCCTGCTGCAATTACGCTTTGCCGTGGACGAACTGGTCAATGCCAAAGGCGGATTACTGGGCGGCAGACAGGTTGAAATTCTGGCCCTGGACAACAAGGCCAGTGCCCAGGAGAGTCAGATACAATTGCGCCGCGCTATCGGTGAGGGCGTCGAGTTTGTCTTTTCCGGCAACAGCTCGGCAGTTGCCGCGGTCTTAAGCTCGGCACTGGAACGTCACAATCGTCGCAATCCTGACCAGCAGATCATGTATCTGAACCATTCAGCCGTGGAAACTGCATTGACCGAACAGGACTGCAATTTCTGGCATTTCCGTTTTGATGCCCATGCAGACATGAAACTGGATGCCCTCACCGACTATATCGCCGAGTCGGATATCTCCCGGCTCTATGTTCTGGGCCAGGACTATTCATTCGGCAAAACCATACAGGAATCAACGGTCAGCATGCTGGCTGAAAAGCGACCCGACATTCAGATTGTTGGCAACGAATTGCACCCGATCGGTCAGGTACGCGACTTTACACCCTACGTCACACGCATTGTTTCCTCAAATGCGGATGCGATTCTCACCGGAAACTGGGGTGCGGACATGGTATCGCTGGCACGGGCCATCATAAATGCCGGGCTGGATGTGCCCATATTCACGTTTTATGCCGCTTACGATGGCAATACCGCGACACTGGGAGAAGCCGGCAAGGATCGGATCTATCTGGTGCACAACGACCGTGCCAATGTCGACCTGCTGGATTCCTACGTTGACTACAATCGTCGCTTCAAGGCGCGCAACCCCAATCACGACATCAGCCAGCCGCGTATTGCCAATGCCGTCATGATGCTGGCGCAGGCCATTGAGGCCGCCGGTACCAGCAATGCCTACGATGTGGCTATTGCCATGGAAGATATGCGGATCACGTCCATTTCCGGGGAAGAACTGTGGATGCGCCCGGCGGATCACCAGACCTTTCAGCCCATCAATGTATCCGTACACACTGATGAGGGTATTGTCATGGATGCTGACAATTCCGGATATGGTCTACGGACTGTTTTCACCCTGCCAACTGCAGACACCATCCGCGAAACCAGTTGCCGGATGGAGCGCCCACGCCGTTGACGCTGCCTTCCCTGATCATAACGAAAACCCGGAACGGCGATGATTGAAGTTCTGATTTTTGCGACGCTCAACGGCCTGGTGACAGGACTGCTTCTGTTCATGCTGGCGAGTGGGTTAACCCTGATTTTCAGTATGATGGGCGTGCTCAATTTTGCGCACGCCAGCTTCTATATGCTTGGCGCATATTTTGCATACTCAGTCAGTATGTATCTCGGCTTCTGGCCTGCGCTGATAATTGCACCATTGCTGGTGGGTTTGCTTGGCGCACTTGTGGAACGCTATGGTCTGCGGCGAGTGCATCAATACGGACATGTTCCTGAACTGATATTCACCTTTGGACTTGCGTTTCTGATAGAGGAAGCCGTGCAGTTCTTCTGGGGGCGGGCTACACGCGACTATCGTGTGCCGGAGCTGCTGGATTTTCCATTATTCACTCTGTTCGGACAGAATTTCCCCGCCTTCAAGGCATTCATGATATTCGTTTCGGTATCCATTTTTATCGCATTGTATTATGTACTGACGCGCACACGTATTGGCATCATCATCCAGGCCGCGATTACCCATCCGCATACCGTGAGCAGCCTTGGACATAATGTACCATTGATCTTTATGCTGGTGTTTGGTGTCGGGACAGGACTGGCAGGACTGGCAGGCGTCATCGCCGGCCCGGTGATGACCACTTTCCCCGGAATGGCTCTTGCCCTTGGCAGCATTGTGTTTGTGATAGTCGTGATCGGTGGCCTTGGTTCACTGTTGGGCGCCCTGATCGCGTCGCTGTTGATCGGCCTTTTGCAATCATATGCCATTGCTTCCGGGGTTGGTGTTCAGGATCTGCTTGACCTGTTTGGCATCAGCTTTGCACCCGACCATCCCTTACGCGACCTGTGGAGCATGACATTGCCGCAGATTGCACCGATCCTGCCATTCCTGCTCCTGGTACTGGTCCTGGTATTCAGGCCCACGGGATTGCTGGGCAAGAGGGAGACCTGATGCTCAGACAACTTGTAATCTGGCTGCTGTTTGTCCTCACCCTGCTAGTACTCCCACAGATATTCAGCTCGGTGCTGGCGCTGTCCATTCTCAATCAGATGGCCATCGCCGTCGTTTTTGCGCTCAGTTACAACATGCTGCTGGGACAGGGTGGCATGCTGTCCTTTGGCCATGCTGTGTACTTCGGGCTTGGTGGATTCCTGGCTGTCCACGCCATGATGCGAATCGAACTGGAGATCATTGTGTTCTCCGTTACCCTGATTCCCCTGGTGGGAGGATTGTTCGGCCTGCTGGCGGCAATTTTCATTGGCAGTTTTTCCACGCGCAAGTCCGGCACAGTGTTTGCCATGATCTCACTCGGCATTGGTGAACTGATAGCGGCGTCCTCATTAATCTTTGTGTCCTTTTTTGGTGGTGAAGGCGGAGTAAGCGGATACCGCGATGCCGGTCCTCCGTTTTTCGGTTTCGACTTTGGCCAGGACATTCAGGTCTATTACCTGGCTGCATTCTGGGTATTTCTGGCCACGCTTTTTATGTACCTGTTTACCCGCACACCGGCGGGTCGTATGGCCAATGCAGTACGGGACAATCCGGAGCGCGCCGAATTCATAGGTTACAGTGCCCGCAAGGTCAGGTTTATTTCGTTTTGTGCAGCTGGATTTTTTGCCGGCATTGCCGGCGGACTGTTTGCCATCAACTATGAAATTCTGACAGCGGAAAACCTCAGCCTGGTGACCTCCGGCAACGTACTGTTGATGGCTTACATCGGTGGCCTCGGTTTCTTTATCGGGCCGATGATCGGCGCCGTCACACTGACACTGATCAACTCCATGCTGAGCAGCTACACAGACCTCTGGATGCTGTATCTGGGCATCATGTTTGTGCTGACCGTCATGTTCCTGCCCATGGGATTGACCGGTTTGCTGATGATGCACAATCTGGCGTGGCGACTTGGCAAACTGCGCATCCTGATTGTGCCCTACCTGCTCTCCGGGGTTCCGGCTGCCATCTTTGTCCTGTCACTGATTGCCATGCTGGAAATGGGCCACACCAGCGCCCCCGAATTTATCTATCTTGGCATGACACTCAATCCGCAGGGTGCCATCAGCTGGGCGTTGCTGATCGCAGCGGCTGCCCTGTCATGGTATGCGCTGCGCCGTTCCTTACAGCGTCTGCGACTGGCATGGGCAGAGGCCAATTCCCCAGAATCGCCCGGATCGTCCGGAACAGACCAATGACCATTCTGACACTCAACAACGTGTGCAAGCAATTTGGGAACACTGAAATCATACGCGGTGTCACTCTGAAGGTGGAGCAAGGCGAAAAACATGCCATTATCGGCCCCAACGGCGCCGGCAAATCAACCTTGTTTCATCTGATCAGCGGTCGTTATCCGCTGAGTTCGGGAAGCATTCATTTCCGCAATGAAGCCATCCACAACAGACCGCCCTATCAGATTGCGCGGCTCGGCCTGTCGCGCAGCTTTCAGGTTACCAATATATTTCCGCGCCTCAATGTTTTTGAAAATATCCGTTGTGCATTGTTATGGTCCATGGGGTATCGCTATTCATTCTGGCACCTTCTGGGGCGGCAGCATGCGCTGAACCGGCAGACAGATGAGCTGCTTGGCCAGATCGGACTGGCCGACCGGTGGAACTTTCCTGCCGGTGAACTTGCCTATGCCGAACAGCGCGCACTGGAGCTGGGCATCACAATAGCCAGCGGAGCCGATATGATATTACTGGATGAGCCGGTTGCCGGAATGAGCCTGAGCGAAGCCAGGAGCGCTGTGCAACTGATCCGGCGCGTCACCGAAGGTAAAACCCTGCTGATGGTGGAGCACGACATGAATATTGTGTTTGATGTTGCTGACCGAATTTCCGTGCTGGTGTATGGCGAAATTATTGCCAGCGACACACCGGACAGGATTCGCAGCAATCCACGTGTGCAGGAAGCCTATCTGGGCGAGGTGGCTACCGATGCTTGAGGTTGACAACCTGCACGCATACTACGGCAAGAGCCACATTCTGCACGGCATAAGCTTTACTGTGGGGGCGGGAGAAATCGTCAGCCTGCTGGGCCGCAACGGGGTCGGGCGCTCCACTACTGTGAAGACCATCATGGGCGAGGTTACACCGCAGGGTTCGGTGCGCTTCAAGGGCGAGGAAATTGCCGGGCTGAAGAGTTTCGAGATTGCCAGACGCGGCATCGGTTATGTGCCGGAGAACAGGGATATATTTCCCGGATTAACGGTTAAGCAGAACCTCCTGCTGGGTATCAAATCCGCGCAGCCAGCATCCCGCTGGCGTGTTGAAGAGGTATTTGAGCTGTTTCCGAATTTACGCGAGCGGGCAGATGTACCGGGCGGAGTCCTGAGCGGCGGTGAGCAGCAAATGCTGTGTATGTGTCGCACACTGATGGGCAATCCTGAACTGATCATGATTGATGAACCCACAGAAGGACTGGCACCCAGGGTAGTCGAGCAGATAGCCGGACTATTGCAGGAAATTGCGCGCCGCGGCGTTTCAATTCTGCTGGTGGAACAGAAACTTACCATTGCCCTGAAGATTTCCCATCGCCTGTATGTCATGGGCCATGGACAGATAGTGTATGAAGGTACGCCCGCCAGTCTGCGCGAGGCGGAATCGGTGCGACGTGAGTGGCTGGAAGTGTAGTATTATCCTCTACAAGTCCCAATACCCAGTGGAGTTGCTATGTCCCGCACCATCCTTGTCACCGGCGCATCGTCCGGATTTGGCGCCGCCTGTGCACGTCGTTTTGCCGCAGCGGGCGACAACCTGTTGCTGCTCGCCCGTCGCGAAGACCGCCTGCTGACACTACAGAATGAGCTCTCCTCGCAGTGCCAGGTACACGTGCTGTCAATCGACATTACCCGCCAGGATGCATTGGCCGCTGCCTTAAATGACGTGCCACCGCCCTTCTCTGCGCCTGATGTGCTGATCAATAACGCAGGACTCGCACTGGGGCTCTCGGCAGCCCAGACCGCCGACATGAGCGACTGGCAGACCATGATTGACACCAATATAACAGCGCTGGTGCATATGACACGATTGATATTGCCGGGCATGGTCGCCCGTGATCGCGGACACATTATCAATATCGGTTCCACCGCGGGTAGCTGGCCCTATCCCGGTGGCAATGTGTATGGCAGCACCAAAGCCTTTGTCAAACAGTTCAGCCGCGAACTGCGCGCCGATGTGCTGGGCAAAAAAATCAAGGTAACCAATATTGAACCCGGACTGGCAGAAACCGAATTTTCACTGGTACGATTCAGTCACGATGCTGAACAGGCTGCCAAAGTCTACGACGGCACAAAACCGCTCAGTGCCGATGATATTGCGGATATCATCTTCTGGGTCACCAATACCCCGGCACACGTCAACATCAACGCCATGGAAGTGATGCCGCTGTGTCAGGCATGGGGACCGCTGAAAATTGACCGTGGCATGATGTTCGATTGATGGATGTTGTATTTCCGGAGCCGCTGTAACGGAATATTCATAAACCTGTCATAGACTGACATTTCAGTACCATGATATTTTCAGCCGGCCTCTGGCCGGAGAACAGGATGAGCAGCATTATGAGCCACCAGCAACGCAACACCCCGACTGATTTTTCAACCATGGTAAGTGATGCCGTCGACCGGCGCGCGTTTCTCAAAGGCAGCGCAGCCTTGAGCCTGTTCCTGGCTGGAGCCACAATTAGCCGGTCAGGTGCAGTTTTTTCGCAACCCACCACCCTGCTGACATTCTCCCAGGTCAGCACCAGCACGGATGATACTTTTCGGGTGCCGGCAGGCTACTCTGCACGGCCTCTCGTTTCATGGGGGGATCCTCTGCTGCCCGGCGCACCACCGTACGATGAGAGCGGGACTCAAACATCAGCCGCACAACGTTTGCAGATGGGCGACAACAACGATGCCATGTGCCTGTTCGGGATCAGCCAGGATCACGCACTGCTGGTGGTAAACAATGAATACAGCAATCTGCACACTCTTTACTCTCATGGCGGCAGCGCCATTACGGCGGACGATGTCCTGAAAGACCAGTACGCCCATGGCGTTTCCGTGATGGAAGTCCGCAGAAACACCACCACCGGCTTCTGGTATTACCTTGCTGACGCGCCGCTGAACCGACGTATCACTGCACAAACCCCCATGCTGGTGCGCGGCCCGGCAGCCGGCCATGCACTCCTGCGCACCAGCGCTGACCCGACCGGCACCCGGGTTCAGGGGACATTCGGCAACTGTGCCAATGGCCAGACTCCCTGGGGCACCTATCTCACCTGCGAAGAGAACACCAACGACTATTTTGCGTCCAGCTCAGAAGTTTCACTCACGCCTGCCCAGCAACGATACGGGCTGGATACCGACGATGAATACAATCGTGAATGGTTTCGGCACGACGAGCGTTTTGACCTGGCCAGACACCCTAACGAGGCCAACCGCTTTGGCTGGGTGGTTGAATTTGATCCCTTTGATCCGCAGTCCGAACCGGTCAAGCGCACCGCACTGGGCCGCTTCAGCCACGAAAACGCAGCCCTGACCATCAACAGGGACGGCCGGGTTATTGTTTACATGGGAGATGATGCGCGCGGCGAACATATTTACAAGTTTGTTTCTGCAGGCCGCTATGACCCGCAGGATGCGCCCGCCAATCGCCACCTGCTGGATGAAGGAACGCTCTATGTCGCGCATTTCAGTGCGAACCCCGGCGAGCTCAAGGGTCAGGGCCGCTGGATCGAGCTGACCCACGGGAAAAATGGCCTTGATGCAGGCAGTGGTTTTAACGATCAGGCGGAAGTCCTCATTTTTGCGCGACTGGCAGCCACGGCAGTTGGCGCCACCACCATGGACAGACCGGAGTGGATAGCCGTGCATCCCCACAATGGTTCCGTGTTATGTACACTGACCAATAACCGCAATCGCGGCACCAATCCTGAGCAGCAGACAGGTGGCCCCAATCCCCGGGCGGAAAACCATTACGGTCAGATAGTGCGCTGGTGGCCAGAGGATAACGATCACGGTCGTGCCACCTTCCAGTGGGACCTGTTTGTGCTGGCCGGCAACCCGGTTGTGCATTCCGGCAACCTGTATGCCGGTAGCAGCAATATCAATCCGGACAACATGTTCAACAGCCCGGATGGCCTGGCATTTGATACCGATGGCAGACTCTGGATTCAGACCGATGGAAATTACTCCAATAACGGCGACTTTGCCGGCATGGGCAACAATCAGATGTTGTGTGCGGACCCGGCGACCGGTGAAATCCGCCGTTTTGCCACCGGACCCGTCGGTTGCGAACTGACCGGGGTCTGCTTCAGTCCGGACCAGACCACCATGTTTGCAGGCGTTCAACATCCGGGCGAGGATGGTCTGCCATCGCACTTCCCGGCCGGTGGCAATAGCAAACCGCGCTCAACCATCATGATGATCCGGCGTGATGACGGTGGCATCATCAGTGGTTCATAAGCGCGCGCGTTCCGCACTTCAGAATCTGTTTATAGCCGATGCACTGGCGATGCCTGTGCACTGGTTTTACAACGTCAATGACATTCAGAAAGCATTCCCGGGTGGTGTCGACAGATTTGAGGCGGCACCCGCCCTGCATCCCTCGTCCATAATGCCTCTTCACTCCACCCGACATGGAGGGCGCGGCAAACAGAGTGCAGATGACAAAACGCAACATATTGTCGGTGACGTCATCCTGAAAGGTAAGCGCCAGTTCTGGGGCCTGCCCGGCGGACACTATCATCAGGGCATGACAGCTGGTCAGAACACTCTGAATGCACACTGCGCCCGACTGGTCATACGCTGCCTGAACGCCAATGCAGGCAAATATGATCAGGATCTGTTTTTACAGGAATACATCGCTTTTATGACTGCCGATGAGCCACGCCATCCTGACACCTACGCAGAGTCATATCATCGAGGATTTTTTGCCAACTATCTGCAGGGAATGTCACCGGAACGTTGTGGTGCGGTGACGCACGATACACCTTCAATTGGCGCACTGGTAACCATCGCGCCAATAGTGATCGCCGGGAGACTTCATGGGATAACACTCTCCGACGTCATCACCGCCTGCCGGCAGCACCTGCTTCTGACACATCCGGATGAGGGACTTGCCCGCATTTGTGAACACTATGTGCGACTGATTGATGCGTTGCTGTATCGCGAATCAGGCCAGTCAGCACGAGATCTGATTGCAGATGCCGCACGCAGCAGTGTATCCCTGAATCTGCCCGCTCTGCTCAACAAGGGTTATGATGACCGGGAAGTCATTGGCCGTGCTTATTCCAGTGCCTGCTATATTGACGGCGCCTGGCCGGGTGTTTTGTATCTGTTATACAAATACATTGATGATCCTTTGACGGCACTGCTGGCCAACACCAATCTGGGCGGAGACAATGTGCATCGCGGTGCGGTTCTGGGCGTGCTGCTGGGTCTTGCCAGTCCCGACAACCTGACCGGCTGGTTCCGGAATCTGGCAGATTGCCCTGACATCGACGCTGAAATTCAAGACCTGCTGTCTCAGGGAATCCACAGCGACACATAAGAAGCCCCGTATTGTTTTTCAGTGATGTATCGCGCAAACTGTGACAAACAGCGTGGAAAATGTGCCATGCGTGCAGATAGCAGATCGATATCACAAGCTGGAATGACGCGCCCGCTGATATTGGCGGGAGTAGCGTCTGCCTTGTTGCACCTGGCAATTCTGGGCGGGCTGCTCAACAGACAGGCCAGCTCAGAAGATAAAGACGCTGCTGCGCAGCTTGCTGCCTTGCAGGTCAGTCTGAATTCAACACCATCCGGGTTGCCGCCGGCACCCTCCGCCCCGTCACCTGAACCACAACAACTACAAAAACTACAACAATTGCAAGACGTACAGGAAGTACAGGAAGTACAGGAAGTACAGGAAGTAAGTGAAGCAGTATCACCACCTGAACCACAGGAACCGGCAGAAAATCAACCACCTGCCGATCAACTGATTGTTACTACCGCAGCCAGCTCCGGGTCATCAGTAACAGTGGCCACAGCCCCCCCCACGGCAGACGCAACCGCGACCGACCCGGCACAGAGCCCGCCGCAGGTCCCGTCGCAGATCTCAATGACGGACACTGCAGACACAGCCCAGCCGGCCACGGCGGACGCCAGGCCCATGGAGTCCTTCGAGCAAATACTGTTGTCTCAGGCCCTGCAAAACCTGAGTCAGCAATCCAGCGAATCCCTGACGCAGCTTGATGCCCTGGAACTTCTCCAGTCCGAGCAATCCTATGACGTGGTCGTGACACACACGCCGGCCACATCGCTGACAGCACTTGACACATATCGTGTTGTGATAAGCCGTGAGGCGGACGGCAACATATACTCCACCTCAGCCGAATTCCGGGAGCGGGCGTTTTCACACTACGCCAAATTCATTCATCACTGGGACCCACAGGTGAGCCTTTCAAAAGACTGGGTAGGCGGTCGCTTCCATTCCAATTCCCCGATCAACCTTGAGACTGATGCCCGCGCGAGTCCGGTGTTTGCCGGTCCGGTTACCCTCGCCAGTGCCCAACATGTCAGCAGACGACTGCTAAATTCAGCCATGTTCCAGGCCGGACTGGAAACCGGCACAGGTCGTATCGCTCTGCCAGACAGTGCTAGCCCGGGTGTATTTTTCCCACGGGCCGAAGATGCAACCACACACTATTTTGATGCAGATACCGACCTGGTGTTTCACGACGATGGAACAATTGTCTGGACTCAGGTTCAATCCAATCTCAGTGGAATAATACCCAGACCAGAAAGTGCACTAATGCTGATCGGGCAGGACAATGCCAGATTCAGTGCCAGAGGAACGATCAAGGGACAAGTCTTGCTGTATTCCGGCAGACGCATCATGATCACCGGCAATCTCCGTTATGCCAGCCGGGATTCAGGCGCAGAAACCATCGCCGACTACCTGACGCTGATCAGTGACGGAACAATAGAAATTGCCGCATCGTCAGTTACCGGGCCAGGTGACCTTATTATCGACGCAGCACTTTTTGCCAGACAACGATTCAGTGTACGTCGCTTCAGAGACCGGGAACAGGGAGAACTTATCGTCTTTGGCACACTGGTGGCGGGTTCCGTATCAGCAACCGAACCGCGCTTCAGCACCCGCATTGAGTACGATCCACGCTACGACAGACAACGACCACCTGCCTTTCCATCAACCGGTCTGTATGATCTGGCCGACTGGGACCAGCAGTGGACTGTTACTGCAATTACCGACGGATCGTCTCCAGACGCTCAGCACAACGCTCAGCAACTTCTGAACGAATAATACATACCTCAAGCAGATTCAGCGCCTCGTCCCGTTCCTCATCAAACCAGAACTGTTCAACCTGATTCAGATAGGCGGACTCCAGGTTCTGCTGGAACACCCTGCGGTTATCCGTGTCCAGCGCAAGCCGGAGATATTCATCATAGATGCTGATCACCCGGGTCCAGTTTTTCTGCGACCAGTAATGTTGAGCAAATGCCATATAGAACTGCTCAATCGCATTGATGCAGTACTGATAACGCGAGCAGTCACGTTCCAGTCCTGCCAGCGCCGCACGTGCCGCGTCAAAACGTCCGACGGCCATCTGTTGATCCATGTAAACACCAATTGCAGAATAAGCGGTGTCCAGAACAACATCCCGATCGGTGGTGCCAGATGGCAATAGTTGTATGATTTGATGCGCCAGAGCCAGTCCACGAGCGGCACTTCCCTGCCGGATCATCCACTCTGCGCGAATGGCCTGCAACAGAGCCAGTGGCAACAAGGTATCCTGATCCGCATACGTCTCTGTCCGAAAGTATCCGGCAGATTCATGATCAGCAAGAAAATCATCGATTCTTGCCATCAGTGTATTTAACCGGGCATCATCAGTCCGTCGCCGCAAATAATCCGCCTCCCGATAATAATATACCGCGCGGTTATGTTGAGCGTCTGGCTGACCGGCCTGCAGCAGCCCCTTGATCTCTGACATGCGCAAACGATTGGCATAATCCATACGGTCAACACTGACATGCTGACTCCACATATTCTCCAGACCCAATTGAACAGCGCTGACGATACTGCGCAACTCATAGTCAGCATAACTGGCGACCACCAGTCGGCGTTCCGCGAACCAGTCACCCGCCTGCTCAGCAAAAAAATTCTGGTCGCGTATTACATTAAAACCATCTGCGGACGTAGTTTCGACTTCTATACGGCTGCCATCACTCAGCCCCAGTTGCACAAATGCATGACTGGGCATGATCACGCCGGAGGCATGCAAACCTGCCTGCTCGGCCAGCACAATGTACAACAGCGCCGAACTGATGCAATTGTAGATCCGGCTCCGGAGTAAAACACTTAGTGCACTCTGGTCCTCATGATAATTGGAGTCGCGCGAGCTGCGTTGGTCCGGGTAAAAAAAGTGCGCATGCATGGCTCGCAGTAATGCTGCACCGCGCTCACGCTCATCACTGATCCGGGATAAAGCCGGGTGAGCGACCCAGAATTCATCAATGATATTTTTGTAATAGAGATATTGCCCGGCGTCCCGGACATCGCCTGACGCGATCAGGTACAACGCCAATAGATCATCAGGCGCAACTGCTTCAACCGTTGTAAACTTCGACATCACTTCCAGTTCAAAGCTGGTCAGCGGGCTCCAGGATGGTTGCCCGGCTACGCCAAACCGGCTCCGGTCTATTGCCCGTTCATCGTTCCCACCGGACAGGGACTCGGCCGCCTGAAGCAGAGAACTACAACACAGCAGCTGGACAACCCATGCCAGAGCAATCAATCGTTGTTTCGATCTGCGAATTTGCTCATGCATGATGACACTCACAATAACAGCAGGTTTTACATTACAAAGTCACGGTAATTGCATCTGCGACCCGTAACGCTTTGGCAATCGCGCTCCCGACATTCTCATCCCTGGCCAGCGCCACCCCCATGCGTCGCTCGCCCTGTACCTGAGGTTTACCAAACAGCCGCAGATCTGTATCTGGTTCAGCCAGAGCTGCCTGCAGATTTCCATACTGCATCTCGGTTGAGTCACCGGTCACCAGCAAGACTGCAGAGGCAGACGCCCCCAGTTGCCGTATAACCGGAATCGGTAAGCCAAGGATGGCACGCGCATGCAATGCGAACTCTGACAGATTTTGTGAGATCAGCGTCACCAGGCCGGTATCGTGCGGCCGTGGCGACACCTCACTAAAGTAGACCTTGTCCCCCCTGACAAACAACTCGACACCAAAAATCCCGAAACCGCCCAGTGCTTCGGTAACGTCGGCAGCAATTCTCTGCGCCTCAGCCATAGCCACATCGCTCATGGCCTGTGGCTGCCATGATTCACGATAATCACCTTTTTCCTGACGATGACCGATTGGCGCACAGAAGCTGGTGCCGTCGCGATGGCGTACCGTGAGCAGGGTAATCTCGTAGTCAAAGTCCACAAACCCTTCCACAATGACCTTGCCCTTGCCGGAACGGCCACCGGACTGGGCATAGTCCCAGGCTTTATCAATATCAGTGTCAGCGACAACCGTGCTTTGACCTTTACCGGAGGATGACATGATGGGTTTAACCACACAGGGAATACCCACCGTCGCGATCGCAGCCAGATATTCTTCGCGGGTTTCCGCAAACCGGTAAGCAGACGTTGACAGTCCCAGTTCTTCAGCCGCCAACCGACGGATACCTTCACGATTCATGGTCAGTCGGGCGGCGCGGGCAGATGGAATGACATGCCAGCCTTCGGTTTCCAGCGCGACCAGTTCATCTGTTGCAATGGCTTCAATTTCAGGCACTATTAAATGTGGCTTCTCTGCTTCCACCAGCGACCGGATTGCGCTGCCATCCAGCATATTGATGACATGGCTGCGGTGTGCCACCTGCATGCCGGGTGCATTGGCGTAACGGTCAACGGCAATCACTTCGCAGCCAAGTCGCATCAGTTCGATCACGACTTCCTTGCCCAGTTCGCCGCTGCCGAGCAACATGACGCGGGTGGCGTGTGAAGAGAGTGGCGTGCCGATTGATACACTGCCGCTGAGGGCTGCGGTAACAGGTATAGAAGCCGTCTTACTGGTAGTCATACGGTTGTCCGGTGAGTAAGTGTGTATCGATACTGCATTTTTCCAGAACGCCATGGCAGATGGAAGGTTTTTTCTCAGTCGTATATGCTTCAGTCATAACAAAACAACCGCATGCAGGACAAGAGTATGGATATCCCAGGTGTTATAGAAAACCGCGTTACCCTGAAAATTGACAACGGCATTGCCGATGTTCGATTAAACCGCCCGGATAAACGCAATGCGCTGGACAGTGCCATGTTTACATCGCTGGCAGCTGCCGGTGAGTTTATCAAGACGCTGTCCCATGTGCGGGTGGTGGTTCTCTCCGGAGAAGGCGCCTCATTTTGCGCAGGCCTGGATTTTGCCTCGTTTCATGTGATGGCAGAAGGCGGTTCGGCTACCGGCTTCAAAAAGGACGGAGAAATGAATGCGGGCGCACTGACTGAGGGCGGGCTCACCCATCTGGCCCAGCAAATCTGCTGGGTCTGGCAGGAAATCCCGGTTCCTGTCATTTCCGCTTTGCACGGCCACGCCCTGGGTGGCGGTATTCAACTGGCGCTGGGCAGTGATATCCGCTACGCGCATCCGGATACCCAGTTATCTGTCAGGGAAATATACTGGGGCATTATTCCTGATATGACCGGCACGCTGACATTGTCAGAACTGGTGCGCCCCGATATCGCCAAAGAACTGGTCTTTACCGGTCGCGTATTTGACGGACGCGAAGCGCACGCCATGGGGCTGGTTACTCACCTGACAATTGACCCTTATGACAAGGCCTTTGCCCTTGCCGAAACTATAGCCAGTCGCAATCCACACGCGGTTCGCGGTGCCAAGCACCTGCTCAACCGTTGCGCTGCCGAAACGGCTGCCGCGCAGTTTGCAGCGGAACGCGACGTCATATTTTCGCTGATGGGGTCGCCCAACCAAAAGGAAGCCGTGCAGGCTCATTTTGAAAAACGGCCACCTGTATTCAGCGACCCCGTCAGTGGGGATGACCTGTCGTGAAGCACACTGATCCCATCAGTCTTGTGACGCTGTACCAGACCGAAAGTGCACCATTGGATGCATGGAAACTTGTCAGTGACCAGGTGATGGGCGGTCTGTCCAATGGCAAATTGGTACGCGAGGAAAAATACGGATGTCTCTGTGACTGCATGACCGGCGCCGTCAGTCTGGCGAACAATGGCGGTTTTTTACAAATGAAACTGCCGGTAGCAGGGTCTGAGATTCCGGGTACCGTTAAAGGTCTGTTTCTGGAACTTGCCGGCTCCCCGGACACATACAATGTTCATATCAAAACACATGATCTGATGCGTCCCTGGCAGTCCTATCGGCTGCAGGTGAACCTGACTGAGGAGTGGCAGCGCTTTGTAGCACCCTGGGCACAGTTCAAAGCGCATCGCACTGATACACCACTGCAGCAGGCACACATCACATCAGTTGCAATTGTGGCAATAGGCAAGGCATTTGTCGCCGACGTTGCGGTCAGAAAACTGGGGTACTGGATTTAAGCAGGTTATACCCATAACGACTTTTCTCATGAAATTTATGACTCTAACAATTTACCAGAAGCGGTTATCTTGCTGACCTCATTTTTCAGTCGGAGACAGACCCCGAATGTCCAGGTCAATAACTGCGCTAGGCGCCACACTGGCACTTGCCATACTTCCTCAGACCACGCTGGCCACTAATGGCTATTTCACACACGGCTTTGGTGTCCGCACCCAGGCTGTCGCCGGCGTTGGCTACGCCCTGCATCAGGACTCACTGGCAACTGCCAACAACCCCGCCGGCATTGCCGGCCTGGGCAACCGGCTGGATCTGGGTGCAAGCTGGTTCCGCCCGTCACGTGGTGCGCAGATAACCGGCAATATGGCAGGTGCCAACGGTACCTTCAGCGGCAATGACACCCGGAACTTTTTGATTCCGGAGCTGGGTTATAGCAGGGTTCTTTCAGACTCCCTGTCCTTCGGGCTGGCGATCTATGGCAATGGGGGCATGAATACCGATTATGGCGATAACCCGTTGGAGGCCTTTGGCTCTACCGGCTCTGCCGGCGTAAATCTTGAGCAGTTGTTCGTAACACCCTCACTCAGCTGGCAAATCAATGAGATTCATGCTGTTGGTGCGGCCGTAACAGCAGCCTACCAGCGCTTTGAAATGAAGGGTGCCGGCGCTTTCGACAATCCATTTTTCTCTGTCAGTCCGGGCAGTGTGACCAACAATGGCACCTCCGATGCCAAAGGTATCGGTTTCAAACTGGGCTGGACGGGCCAGGTCACGCCCAGCCTGGCACTCGGCGCGAGCTGGTCATCGCGTATCAACATGGATGAATTCAGGCGTTACAGCGGCCTGTTTGCTGAAGGCGGCGGCTTTGATATACCCACAACGTATGGGCTGGGTTTTTCATGGCAGACCCAGCCCGGGTGGACCATCGCTGCTGACTGGCAACACATAGAATATGGCTCCATCAAGTCAGTTGGTAATCCGCTGAGTAACCTGCTGGCAGGCAATCCCCTGGGCAGTCGGCATGGCGGTGGTTTTGGCTGGAAGGATATTGACGTCCTCAAACTGGGTGTTGTGCATCAGTTCAGCGATGATCTGACATTGCGTGCTGGCGTCAGCCGCGCGGAACAACCGATTCCTGCGCAGGAAACGTTTTTCAACATACTCGCGCCGGGGACGGTACGCAACCACCTGAGCCTTGGCGCAAGCTGGGCAACGGGTGAAGGTCAGCGAGGTGAGTGGAGCCTGAGCTACACCCACGCACTCAAGGAAACCGTCCGTGGCAATGGTTCAATTCCCGGCCCGTTTGGTGGCGGGGAAGCGGATATCTACCTGAAGGAAGATATCCTCAGCATTGGATACACAATTAAGCTGGTAAACTGATGCCCGCCGCTTGCGGCCATCACTGCCAGCTTTGCACCAACTCGTCATAGTCCACGGTCAATGGCTGTGGCTTTTCATTGGCCAGGGGCGGTTTGGGCGCCCCTGGCTGAGCGAACCAGTATTCCCGGCTTTGTGGTTCGTTCAGCCGTGGTCCACATTCTCCCAGCACATTCGCACGCTCCAGACGCTGCATCAGACGATCCTGCGCAGTTGCCAGTGAGGTCAATGCCTCCTGCGGCGTCTTGGCGCCCGAGGCAGCATCGCCAATGTTCTGCCACCACAGCTGCGCCAGACGTGGATAATCAGCCACATTGGTGCCGGTGGGCGTCCATTGCAACCGTGCCGGCGAACGATAGAATTCCACCAGCCCCCCGAGTTCGTCTGCACGCTCGGTAAAACTTTCATGGCGAATATCCGAGTCGCGAATAATAGTCAGTCCCACGTGGCTCTTTTTTAATGACACGGTTTTTGACGTCACAAACTGAGCATACAGCCAGGCAGCACTGGCGCGTTCCACCGGCGTCGATTTCATCAATGTCCAGGCACCAGCGTCCTGATATCCCAGCTTTTGCCCCTCTTCCCAGTAGGCGCCACGCGGTGAGGGTGCCATCCGCCACTTCGGCGTCCCGTCCTCATTCATCACCGGCAAGCCGGGCCTGACCATGTCTGCAGTGAATGTCGTATACCAGAAAATCTGCTGGGCGATATTGCCTTGAGCCGGCACCGGTCCGGCTTCACTGAACACCATGCCGGCAGCTTCCGGGGGGGCATACTTCTGTAGCCAGTCAACGTACTTGGTAACCGAGTACACCGCAGCCGGACCGTCTGTGGCACCGCCACGTTCGACACTGGAACCGACCGGCCGACAGCCATCCACGCGAATGCCCCACTCGTCCACCGGCAACCCATTGGGAATGCCGACATCACCGGCACCGGCCATGGACAACCAGGCGTCGGTAAAACGCCAGCCCAGCGACGGGTCTTTTTTGCCGTAATCCATATGCCCGTAAACACGACGTCCGTCAATGGTGCCAATATCATTGGTGAAGAATTCGGCAATATCTTCATACGCCGACCAGTTCACCGGCACACCCAGTTCGTAACCGTACTTATCCTGAAACTGCGCCTTGATGTCAGGGTCCGTGAACCAGTCATAACGGAACCAGTATAGGTTGGCAAACTGCTGATCGGGCAACTGGTAGACTTTGCCATCCGGCGCAGTGGTAAATGACAGCCCGATAAAGTCTTCAAGATCCAGCGTTGGCGAGGTGACATCCGCACCCTCTCCGGCCATCCAGTCAGTGAGGTTACGCACCTGCTGATAACGGAAATGCGTACCGATCAGATCTGAGTCATTGACGTAGGCATCGTAAATATTTTCACCGGACTGCATCTGCGTTTGCAGCTTTTCCACCACATCACCTTCACCGATCAGGTCATGTGTCACTTCAATACCGGTTATTTCAGTAAAGGCCCGCGCCAGTGTTTGTGCCTCATACTCGTGCGTGGTCAGGGTCTCCGACACTACCTTGATTTCCATACCCTGATAGGGTTGTGCGGCGTCAATGAACCACTGCAGTTCATTCAACTGCTCTTCACGACTCAGTGTCGATGGCTGGAACTCATCCAGCCATCGCTGCGCGGCTGCTGTGTCTGCCAGCAAGGATGCGCTCGACAGCAACAGCAACGGGCTGGCCGCGCCAATCAGCGCGGTAATAGCGGTTCTTTTGTGCAACATGAAACGTCTCCTCGTATCGAAAATTCAGACAAACAGAAAAACCAGCAGGGCAAACACCGCACATACGACCAACGCCCCCCACAGTGGCGGCCCCATCCAGGCCAGCCACGCCAGATTGATAAAAGCGCTGCCCAGCAGAGTCACAAACAGTCGATCACCACGTGTGGTTTCAAATCGCAATATACCTTTACGTGGTTGTCCTCCGGGACTGACCGCCTCCCAGACACACATCAGAGCGATCAGAGAACCTATCACTGCAAAAAATATCGCCGTTGGTACAGTCCACGCCATCCAGGCCAGGTCCATGGGTCAGGCCTCCTATACACGACCCAGGGCAAAACCCCGGGCAATGTGGTTACGCACAAAATAGATCACAAGGGCGCCGGGAATCACCGTCAACACGCCCGCCGCCGCCAGCACACCCCAGTCCAGGCCCGACGCCGAGACTGTGCGCGTCATGATTGCGGAAATGGGTTTGGCATCTGTTACCGTCAACGTGCGCGCAATCAACAATTCCACCCATGAAAACATGAAACAGAAGAATGCTGCCACGCCTATCCCCGAGGCTATCAGAGGCATAAATATTTTGCCAAAAAAGCGGGGGAAAGAATAACCATCAATATATGCAGTTTCATCGATTTCCTTGGGCACACTGGACATGAACCCTTCCAGTATCCACACCGCCAGCGGCACATTGAACAGACAATGCGCCAACGCAACGGCGATATGCGTATCAATCAGACCAAAGGCGGAGTACAGCTGAAAAAACGGCAACACAAACACCGCCGGTGGCGCCATGCGATTGGTCAATAACCAGAAGAACAAATGTTTGTCTCCCAGAAACCGGTAACGGGAAAACGCATAGGCGGCTGGCAGTGCAACCGCAAGCGAAATCAGCGTGTTCATCACCACATAGATCATGGAATTGATATAGCCGCTGTACCAGCTGGCATCGGTCAGGATGGTCTGATAATTCTGCAGCGTGAAATTCTGCGGCCACAGGGAGAACGTGGAGAGAATTTCCTGATTGGTTTTGAAACTCATCATCAGCAGCCAGTAAAGCGGCAACATCAGAAACAGAATATATAACGTGGGCACCAGCCAGGCTTTGGATGACCCTGAATTTCTGACAGCCAGGTTCATTGCACCCCTCCCGCTCTGCCATCGGTCACGGAGTCGCTATCCTGATGTGTCATCACGGTGTAGAACACCCAGCTGATGACCAGAATGATCAGAAAATAAATCAGCGACATCGCAGCAGCCGGCCCCAGATCAAACTGACCAATGGCCATCTGTACCAGATCAATGGACAGGAAGGTAGTCGCATTGCCCGGACCGCCACCGGTCACCACAAACGGCTCCGTGTATATCATGAACGAATCCATAAAACGCAGCAGCACCGCAATCACCAGCACCCGTCGCATCTTGGGCAGCTGAATGTACCGGAACACCGCCCAGCGCGACGCCCCGTCAATCCGCGCCGCCTGATAATAGGCATCGGGAATCGACACCAGCCCTGAGTAACACAGCAACACCACCAGACTTGTCCAGTGCCACACGTCCATGACAATCAATGTTATCCAGGCATCCAGGGTGTCCTGGGTATAGTTGTAGTCAATGCCCATTGCGGCCAGCGTATGTCCCAGCAGACCGATATCTACCCTGGCAAACACCTGCCAGATGGTTCCTACCACGTTCCATGGGATCAGCAGCGGCAAGGCCATCAGTACCAGACATACCGACACCCCCCAGCCACGTCGCGGCATGGCCAGCGCCACAGCAATACCCAGGGGAATTTCGATCAGCAGAATGATGGCGGAGAACAGCAGATTGCGCATCAACGAATTATGGAAGCGCTCTGAGGCCAGCACTTCCTGGAACCATTCCAGGCCGACCCAGTAAAACTCGTTGTTGCCGAAGGAATCCTGTACCGAATAGTTCACCACTGTCATCAGCGGAATGATGGCGCTGAACGCCACCAGCAACAGCACCGGCAGCACAAAAAACCAGGCTTTATTGTTCCAGGTCTTCATAGATTCCACCCGACCAGTTGTGAGTTCTGATAGATATTGATCCTGTTGCAGTCAAACTCGACGCAAGGCTCGCTGGGTATGGCTTGATGCTCGGGTACAATAATATCCAGCCGGTGCTTGTTCAGTTTTGCACGGACAATCCGGTGTCGCCCGACATCTTCGATAGCGACAATCTGCACAGGCATGCCCTGCCCCGGATCTGCCAGACGCACAAATTCCGGACGGACACCAAGCTCCATCACGCCTGACAGCACCGGATACTCCCGTGCCAGCACGATACGATGCCCCTCAACAACAGCTTCCTTGCCAGCCACCTCACAAGGCAGTACGTTCATGCCGGGTGATCCTATGAATTTGCCGACAAAGGTATGCTGCGGCGTATCAAACAGTTCCTGAGGTGTCCCCATCTGTACGACTTCGCCGGCGAGCATCACCACGACTTTGTCAGCGAAGGTCAGCGCCTCGGTCTGATCATGTGTCACATAAATCATGGTATGCCCGAACTGGCGGTGAATCTGTTTGAGCTGCGTGCGCAGCTGCCATTTCAGATGCGGGTCAATCACCGTCAGGGGTTCATCAAACAGGATTGCGTTAACATCAGTCCGCACCAGTCCCCGGCCCAGAGAGATCTTCTGTTTATCATCCGCACTCAAACCACGTGCCTTGCGCTTCGCCAGCGCCTCAAGCCCGAGCATGGCAATGGCCTGCTCCACCCGGCGGTCTATTTCCGCAGCCGACAGTTTGTCGCGTCCACGCCGGTTGCGCAGCGGAAAGGCCAGGTTATCTGCGACCGTCATGGTGTCATACAGCACAGGAAACTGGAACACTTGAGCTATATTACGCTGCTCCGTGGGCAAGCTGCTGACGTCTGCATCATCGAATAACAACTGCCCCTCACTTGGCTGCAGCAATCCGGAAATGATATTGAGCAAAGTAGTTTTGCCGCAGCCAGACGGTCCCAGCAGGGCATAGGCACCACCATCATGCCATTCATGCGACAGCGTCTTCAGCGCGTAATTGTTGCCGCCGTCATAGGAGTGCGCAATGTTCTTGAGGGTTATTTTTGCCATGTGCCCTCCGCCTGACGGTCCGGTGCCAGTACCAATTGCCCGGCCTCATCAAACAGATAAATATTGTCCGGCGAAAAGTGAAGCAGTTGCAATCCATCGACATCAACCTGTCGAATACCCTGGGTCAGGCTGACCCACGGCTGCTCAGCAACCTGCAAATGAATATAGGTTTCAGAGCCGGTGATCTCAGTGACTTTTACACGCCCTTCAATTGTACAGCCAGTATTGCCGTCCAGAGTCAGATGCCAGGGACGCAGCCCCAGGGTGTAGTTCGCATCAGGTAAAACCGCCTGTTTTTCCGACAGCGGAACAACATACCGGTCCAGCTGCAATTCGGTGCCACGCTTGCTGACAGGCGCAATATTGAGTGGTGGATCGGAAAAAGTTCTGGCGGTCAGCAAATCAACGGGCCGCTGAAAGACATCAATGGTACGGCCAAACTGGGTCACCCGACCCTCATGCAGGGTAGCAGTATTGCCGCCCAGCAGCAGTGCCTCAGAAGGCTCCGTGCTGGCATAAACCAGGATGGCACCCAGCTCGGCAAAGATACGGGGCAGTTCCTGCCGCAGCTCCTCGCGCAGCTTGTAGTCAAGATTCGCCAGCGGCTCATCCAGCAGCACCAGTTGTGACTCCTTGACCAGCGCCCTGGCAATGGCGGTGCGCTGCTGTTGTCCACCTGACAGTTCCGCAGGACGCTTGTCCAGATAGTCAGTCAAGCGAAGCAGGTCAGCAGCATGACGCACTTTTTTATCAATGTCGGCGGTCGCCAGTCTGGCAACGCGCAGTGGCGAAGCGATATTTTCGTAGATGGTGAGGGTGGGATAGTTGATGAACTGCTGATACACCATGGCAATCCGGCGTTTTTGCACAGGAATACCCAGCACACTGACGCCGTCCAGCAGAATATCTCCACTCGTGGGCTTGTCCAGCCCCGCCATCAGACGCATCAGGCTGGTCTTGCCTGACAGGGTGGGGCCCAGCAGCACATTCATTGATCCGCGTTCCAGCTGCAGGCTGACATCGCGAATGTGATCCTCGTTACCCAGCCGTTTGCTTACACCTGCAAGTTCGAGCATTTATTGCCTCGGCCGGAAAGCGAGCAATACATTGCCAGGTTGCTGGCGGAAACGATCATACCCCGAACCGACAAACAACATCCCGGCGCCGGCAGCCATCGAATGCGAGTCAATTGAACCGCCTCTTGCCTCGATGCCATTGGCTGTCGAAAATTCGATAGCACTATCATATTGGAACAGTATGTCGCCGCTGGCACTGTCAAACACAAAAATCCGCCCATCAATATTGCCGGCCACCACCGCGCCGTCAATTACCAGTGGCATTGCGGAAAATCCATATCGGGCCAGGCAACCCTCAACACGGGTATCCCGGCCATTGGCGCAGTCCGGTGTTGAACGGAACTCCCAGCGTGGCTCACCGGTTGCAATGTCGAATGCATAAACACCCGCCTTTATGACATCGTCTGACAACCTGGCACCGTTTGGATCATTGATTGGCAGGATTACGTTCTGTCCCGCCACGGCTATGCCCCAGTGGTTGCCGCCCAAAGCACCGCCGTTACCCATGCGTTGTTGCCAGACTACCGAGCCGTCATCGGGATCCAGCGCCCAGAGATGGCCTGATTTCTGGCCGGCCACCAGCCTGTCTGTACCATCGGGCAAGGTCACCAGCGCTGCCGCACCGCCGAAGTCCCAGTCCTTGATGATGCTCTGCTCGGGCGACGGACAGTTGGGACCGTACTCACGGCCCGTGCAGGCCATGTTCCATACATCGTTTGCCACGGCCTGAAACGACCACCGCACCTCACCCGTATCTATATCCAGTGCAATAATGGCATTGCTGGTGGTGGTTGCAGGTAATGAGGTGTTCTCACCTGTGGTCACGTAGATTAATCCGCGCTTGATATCCAGACTCGGGCTGGACCAGATCGGCGCCCCGGAAGGCCCCCTCAGCCGCGCACCGGCAGAGTTCACTTCGCCGGTGTACGACGCCTCTGGCATTGTGAAATAGGTCCACAGACGCTCACCTGTCTTTGCATCCAGGGCCAGCACAGCACCACGACCGTCGCAGCATTCGTGCATTGGATCAGCGCCGCGCTGCACACCGGAAGCGGACACCGGCAATATCAGTTTGTCCTGATACGCCAACGGTGCACCCGTCAGCCGGGAATGCACGCCATCATCCACCTCTCCGGAAACCACCCATACCCCCTGCCCTGACATGGGATCCACCGCATGCAGCCGGGCGCGCTCGTCCGTCACATACAGATAGCGACTGCCATCGTTCAGGGTTTCACCAAGGGTTGCGGAGGAACGCAGCGAGACGCCTGCATCGTAGGCCCACTTGATACAGCCGGACTCAGTGTCCAGCGCCAGCAATCTGCCCGTGGCTGCCGCCGGATAAAACAGTGTGGAGCCAGCTACGACAGGCGATGACCGCAACCCGCCAACACCGGGAAAACCCAGCGCCCAGGCCAGCTCCAGATTTGCCAGAGCATCCTTGTCGAGCCCGCTTTGCGCAGCACTGAGTTGCCTGCTGAAACCGGGGTTTCCGCCGGCACTGGCCAATGACACGTGGTCCAGACTGATGCCCATCCGCTCTGCAGAACACACATTCTCCGTGATCCATTCGTCAGACACGGCATCAAGTGCCAGATAGTCAATAACAGCTTCACGCTGCTCCTCGGTCAGCCCCTGACCCTGGGCAGACATCAATCCACCGACAAGCGTGAAACGGAGCGCATCAGCAGTCATGGATTGAAGTGTTTCAATAGCAGCAGCACGGGGATCGCCGCCTTCATGGCAGGCAGCGCAGTAGCGATCATACACATCGCGCCCGGGATGGGCAGCCGCATCGGGCTGCTGGGCATAAATATGGGCGGCCAGGCTGCTGAGCAGCAACGCCAGCGCGGATAGTCCTAGAATACGCATATTACTTCTCGTTATTTTAACGTTTTACAGGAGAAGTAAGTTAATCAGAAAATATCCACGCTGACCAGCCATTCAGACGTATCAGGAACCCAACCGGTAACGCAGCTTGATTACCAGCGTATCCACAACCGGATCACTCCAGGCCTGTTGCAGCAACCCGCCATACTCATCAAAGGTACTTCCCGGCAGATTGCCACCACGGGTGTAGACGATGAACAGATCCGACAGTGGCGCAATCTCCCAGCGATAACGCGCCTGGAATGTCATGCGACTGATGGAGAAATCGTCACTGGTCAGATTTGGTTTAGGCACTTCCTGCAATGGCTCAATCCGGTTCGGATTTACCTGCAAAAATTTATTTTCAAATGCTTTCAGACCAGTCCATTGCATACCAAATCTCAGTTGCTGGTTGGCGCTGATAAAATAGTCCAGCGTGAATTTGGGAGACCATTGCGTTGCTTCATAACTGGTATATCGACCGTTACCGCGATACACCAACAGACCTTCCCGGACCGCATAGGAAACATCAACATTCAGAGAGAAGTTATCAACCGGGCGATAGCTGATTCCCGCCGAGGTTGTCAGGTATTTTTCGCCCAGATCTTCTGTGTTTGCATCTATGCCCAGGCTGTAGCGTATTTTCTGCGCAGGATCCGAGTCCCAGTTGCTGACGAACTGCCACCGGCCCGGCACGGAATAGTCACCGCTGCCTCTGCCCAGCCTGTCTTCCACCCGGCGGTGATAATACCGCAGGCTTGAATTGATAGACTGGTTATTGAGCAGAGTCATATTCAGGGAACCGAATATTCCCTGTCTTACCCAGTCGTTATTTTTGTTCCAGTGATTAAACACAAATATGCTGATGTTGCGGGACAGGAGTCCTTCAATATTCGACTCATTCCGATTGTAGTTATAATCAAAATGCATCAGGTCATTTCGCGTCAGGAAACCCAGTGTGTTCAAATCAAGTTTATCGTCGTGATAACCGGCAGCAATGCGGTGCGAACGACCGCGTTGTGGCTGGAATGTCAGATCCGCAGTTGCGCCAGAGCCTTCGGTTCCATTGACATCACTGTGCAGCACCTGACCATCAAATATCCAGCGCGCGTCCGCCGAAAAGTAATGCATGTCGATGCCGTTGACCGTTGCGTCAATGGCGGAGTGAGACACATTGGTACCCATCCAGCCGATGGAGCGTCTGCCGCCACCCAGTGTATCCTCGTAAAGCAAACGACCCACCGTGAAGTCCCTGCCCTCGGACTGAAGCCTGACCTGAGAGCCATCTGCGGCCGTGCCGCGGATCTCCATATCATCTTCCATTGCGACCAGTGTACCGTAGCGCCAACTGCCACTTTGTCCGGTAAACTTGGCTGCCCCGATCAAGTCGCTGGGGGCACTGACATCTGTGGCAACAGTCGACACGCCGGCCGGAATATCAAAACGGGCAGCGCCACCAATCCGCCGGGTATTCAGCATGGAAGTGGGACCACCGGGTCCGCGTGCACTCTGATTACGCGGTGAAGTAACAAACACATCCTGACCTTCCAGGAAAAACGCTCTTTTCTCCGGGAAGAATGTTTCGAACGCCGTCAGATTTACAACCACATCATCGGACTCAACATTGCCAAAGTCAGGGTTGATACTGGCCGAAAGCTGAGTATTGGAACTGGGGCGCCAGAAAACCTCGGCACCAACGCGCATATCAGTTTCATCCCGGATGCCATCATAGCTACCTGAGATATACGGGTAATAAGTGACCTGGGTGCGAGGCTCGATATCCTGTAATTCGAAGCGATGAAATGCAGACAGAAACTCATTGACGGTACTGGGCAAAGGCGGAAAAGACCAGGTTTCATTCAAGTGGCCTACCTGACGCTCGGTATAAAAACCGATCTGGCGTGTTTCACCTGACACTTGCGGCAGTGCCATCATGGACCAGGGGATGAAGTATTCGGCCACCCAGCCACCGTCTACAACACTGGTTTCTGCATCCCATGGACCATCCCACTGCATGTTGAACTGACGTTCAGCCAGAATGGTACCGTCAGTTTTGGAGCCTCCCAGATTGACGCGCATCATATATCCATACAAACCGTCGCCGGATGCATCGATACTGATGACTACCCCATCGCGCTCCAGCCGGGTATCACGCGGGGTCATACGAGCCACCAGCGTATCGGCGTCCTGGTAGTTCATTACACCTACATAGATGCCGCGTTCTGTATAGAAAATCCGGGTTTCTGTGCGCAGGGAACTTTCGGCAAGCGTATCGGGCGTGATAACCCTCATACCATCAATCGTGGGAACCTGCTGCCAGACGGCCTCATCAAGCCGGCCGTCGAGTACTATCCTGACCTGATCTTCCTCCATGCGGGTCAGTTGCGGCACCGCCTGTTGGGCGTAACCAACCTGAAGGAACAATAAAAACGTCAGGAATAACAATAGCGAAGCAAGCCGATTGTGGACGGCCAGTCGGTTGGATTTCATAAATATCTGCCCTGATTTCTGAACCTTCGGGTTCGTTTCTTTTTGGTTATTCAGGGACTATAGCGTGAAGCAGGGAAATCAACGAGTCAGGGCTACAATTAGTTGCAATTGGCCTGATTACCAGTGGGCGGCACCAGGAACCAGCGCAATATTTCATGCTCGTCACACAGATTCAGCTTCGTTGACGGTTGCAAGCCGGCAGGGTCAGCGATGATCGCATGCAAAGTATGCTCTGCAGCTTTCAACTCTTCGGCGAGAGACCGGTGAACCGGTTCCGCACAGGCATTGGCACCGATTGCCCCCACACCAGCAAGACCAGATGTATCCCGCCAGTCTATAGTATCTATCAGATCCATGCGTGCTGCGGTTGTATCCGCATAGCGCCAGACACCTGATGTCTGGTCGTAGTGATAATAGGGCAACAAGCGCCAGCCGTACTGCGCGACCAGCTCCAACGCACTCATCAGGTACTCGTATTCTTCATCATCAATAAAGTAGTTGAAGTTCAACCTCACCCAGCCAGGTCGCATAACTGCCACACCCGCCGTGACCGCCGCTTCAATCTGCCTGCTGTAGTCCATATCCATGCGCAGCAGACTATGGGCGTAGGGTCCGGCGCAAGAGCAACCCCCGCGCACCTGGATACCAAACAGATCATTCAGGACGGAAACTACAAAACCGTAATGCAACTCTTTGTCGCCGTGGCGAAACCGCAGCGCAAATATTGGCAGACGCGGGGCGTCAGCGCTACCGAGCACCTCAATGTTCCGACAGGCACGCAGCCGGGTCATGACACGGGCGGCCATATTGCCCTCGCGCTCCTCAATTTCATCGATGCCCACCTGTTGCTGCAATGAGAAAACCAGACCTGCACGAATGGATTCGACAATGGCTGGCGTTCCACCCTCCTCCCTGCGCTCAATATCACTGATGTAGACGTGATCAACCGGCGTCACGTATGACACTGTGCCGCCACCCACCATGACCGGAACCTTATTCTGAAACAGTTGCTGCTTGGCAATCAGGATACCCGGTGTACCCGGGCCACCAACAAACTTGTGAGGTGACAGAAACACGGCATCCAGTGGCACCGCGCCGTTCATGTCTATCCGCACATACGGCCCTGCCGCTGCATAATCCCAGCAGGCCAGCGCACCAAATCGCTTGAGCAACGCGGTGACAGCGGGAACATCACTTTTGATGCCCGTGACATTGGAGGCTGCCGAGAAGCTGCCTATCAATTGTGGGTTGCCCGCATGCCGGCGCAACGCCTGCTCCAGGGCTGTCAAATCAATATTGCCGCGGTCATCCAGCGGGATGACTTCAACCTGCGCAATACTTTCGCGCCATGGCAACTCATTGGAGTGGTGTTCATATGGCCCGATAAAAACCACGGGGCGCTTACCTGGTGGCATGTCTGCCATAGGCTTGTTGCGCAGCCCCATAACATCAATCAACTTGTTTATTGCTGCGGTTGCCCCTGATCCGCAAAACACAACCTTGTCGTCAGCCCCCGCATTGACTGCACGGCGGACTGCCGCACGCGCCGATTCCCGCCAGGCGGTGGTTCGGGCGCCAGTGTAGGTGGTTTCAGTGTGCGTATTGGCATAATACGGCAACACCTGCTGGCGGATAAAATCCTCGATAAACCCCAGGCTACGTCCCGATGCCGTGTAGTCGGCGTAAACCAGCGGTTTGCTGCCGAAAGGTGTCCGGATAGCGCACCGCTGCCCTATTACATCATTGCGAATTTTGTCGATCAGTTCATTTTTCATGCCTGCCATGATACTGAACAAGCTGTGGCACATTGTTCCCATTTGAACCAAATAGCAGTAATATTTCGGAACAACGTTTCACTAAAATATATTATAGTGAAACAATTTTCTTGCCGAGAGGAACATCATGGATCAGCAGGACACAAAATTGTTACGCTTGATGCAGGCCGACGCAGCGCTGTCGGTCGCAGAACTGGCGGACCGCACCAATATGTCAAAATCCGCCTGCTGGCGACGTATTCAGAAGCTGGAACAGAGCGGCGTCATCCGCCAGCGCGTCACATTGCTGAATCCACAACGGGTGGGGCTGGGACTGACCGTGTTCATCAGCATTCGCACCAATCAGCATAATGCGGCGTGGGCCGCCAATTTTGACAGAGTGGTCAACAGTGTTGAGGGCGTGCTGGAGGTTTACCGGCTTGGGGGTCAAATCGACTATCTGATCAAGGCGGTGGTGGCCGATATGCCAGGTTATGATCGGTTGTACCAGCGGCTGATTGGCGCTGACCTGTTTGATGTAACCGCCAGTTTTGTGATGGAAGAAATAAAGACCACCACGGAACTTCCCATCTGAACACACTGCCGGGAAGTATTTTTAGGCCAGTTCATATTTTTAAGTCAGTTCTCTGGCAATCATGCTCAGGGCACAGTAATCTGACACAAACAACCAGTATAACAACGAACAAAAAGCAGGGGACAACATGACGCTGAATGATGAATTGATTCACGAGATAGATCTGCTACTGAAATTCGACCTCAGTAGCGCACTGGTCGGCCTGAAAGTTCACAGCAATGCCGACGCCCAGGTCATTGCCGCTGCCAAACGCCTGTATCAGAAGGAACTGGTGGAGCATGAGGACGGTGGCTGTCTCACCGCACTCGGGCATGAGGCTGCCGAGCATCTGCAGGCCGCGCAGCAGATTCTGACGTCTGCTTAAACCAGGCCAGCGCCCGGCACACGCACCCAGCCCTCCATCAGCACCCGGGCGCTGCGGCTCATGATGGCTTTTTTCACGATCCACTCACCGTCAACCTGTGTGGCTTCCGCGCCTACCCGCAGACTCCCGGAGGGATGACCAAACGTTACTGCAGTGCGAGTGCCGCCTCCCGCCGCCAGATTGACCAGTGTACCGGGAATAGCTGCAGCTGTGCCGATTGCCACTGCCGCAGTGCCCATCATGGCGTGATGCAGCTTACCCATAGACAACGCGCGCACCACCAGATCAATATCGACCGCATTAACAGCCTTGCCGCTGGAGGAGACATAGTCAGCTGACGGTGCAACAAAGGCTACCTTGGGCGTATGCTGCCGGTTGGCAGCTTCATCAATGTGCGCTATCAAGCCCATTTTCAGCGCGCCATGGGCCCGGACGGACTCAAACATTGCCAGTGCTGATTCGTCATTATTGATTGCATCCTGAAGCTCTGTCCCCTTATAACCAATCGCATCCGCATTGATAAAAATAGTTGGGATACCGGCATTGATCAATGTTGCGTGAATCCTGCCAAGGCCCGGCACATCCAGCTCATCAACCAGATTGCCGGTGGGAAACATGGCGCCGCCCTCTTCCCCGTCATCGGCCGGATCCAGAAATTCGAGTTGTACTTCAGCGGCAGGAAAAGTCACCCCGTCCAACTCAAAATCACCGAGCTCCTGTACCTGTCCGTTGCTGACCGGCACGTGGGCAATAATGGTCTTGCCGATGTTCGCCTGCCAGATGCGTACCGTACATAGTCCGTCCTGCGGAACACGTGCCGGATCGATCAGACCCTTGCTGATGGCAAACCCACCAACAGCCGAAGAGAGATTGCCGCAATTACCGCTCCAGTCTACAAAGGCCTTGTCAATGGCGACCTGACCAAACAGATAATCGACATCATGATCCGCCCTTTTGCTTTTGCTCAGAATGACGGTTTTGCTGGTGCTGGACGTTGCACCACCCATGCCGTCTATCTGCTTGCCGTAAGGATCCGGACTGCCTATAACCCGAAGCAATAAACTGTCACGCGCCGCACCCGGCACCTGCGCCGCGACCGGCAATTCGTCAAGCAGGAAGAACACACCTTTACTGGTACCGCCGCGAATATAGGTGGCAGGCACTCTTATCTGTGACTCATGATGCATTTGACTGCTCCAGAAAATCCTGGGCAAAACGCTGCAGCACGCCGCCTGCCTCGTAGATGGACACCTCTTCATTGCTGTCCAGCCTGCAGGTGACAGGTACTTGCAGTGTCTCACCATTCAACCGTGTTATTACCAGCGTCAACTGCTCACCCGGCAGACGTTCTCCGATTACATCAAACACCTCGGTACCGTCAATCCCCAAGGTTTTGCGGGTAGTACCGGTAGCGAACTCCAGCGGCAACACACCCATACCAATCAGATTGGTGCGATGGATGCGCTCAAAGCCTTCGGCCACAATCGCCTCCACACCTGCCAGCCGGACACCTTTGGCGGCCCAGTCCCGCGACGAACCCTGACCATAATCCGCACCGGCAATAATGATCAGTGGTTGCTTGCGACCCATATAGGTTTCGATGGCCTCCCACATGCGCACCACGTTACCTTCGGGCTCAACGCGCGCCAGTGATCCCTGCTTGACCTTGCCATCCACCACGGCCATTTCATTAATCAGTTTGGGGTTGGCAAAGGTTGCACGCTGTGCGGTCAGATGATCGCCACGATGGGTGGCATAGGAGTTGAAGTCTTCTTCTGGCACGCCCATTTTGTGCAGGTATTCTCCGGCCGCACTGTCCATCATGATGGCATTGGACGGCGACAGATGGTCGGTCGTGATGTTGTCACCCAATACCGCCAGCGGCCGCATCCCCTTCAGCGGTCGCTCACCGGCCAGCGCGCCTTCCCAGTAGGGCGGGCGTCGGATATAGGTGCTCTGTGGCCGCCACTGGTAAAGCGGTTCGGTTCTGTTTTCTGCATCGCGGGTAATATCAAACATCGGTATATACACGTCGCGGTACTGCTGCGGTTTGACACTTTGCCGGACCAGTTCATCTATTTCATCATCACTGGGCCAGATGTCTTTTAATGTCACTGGCTGACCATTACTGTCAACACCCAGAGCATCTTTTTCGATATCAAAACGGATGGTGCCGGCGATAGCGTACGCCACCACCAGCGGCGGCGACGCCAGGAATGCCTGTTTGGCATAGGGATGAATACGACCATCAAAATTACGGTTACCCGACAGCACCGCGGTTGCATACAGATCCCGATCCAGCACTTCCTTCTGTATCACCGGGTCAAGTGCGCCACTCATGCCATTGCATGTAGTACAGGCAAAACCCACCACACCAAAACCCAACTTCTCCAGTTCGGGCAGCAGATGCGCTTCCTGCAGATACATTTCTACAGTTCTGGATCCAGGTGCCAATGATGTTTTGACCCATGGCTTGCGTGTCAGGCCGAGTCTGTTGGCGTTGCGTGCAATCAGGCCAGCGGCAATCATGTTGCGCGGATTACTGGTGTTGGTGCAACTGGTGATGGCCGCAATAATCACGGCGCCATCAGGCATCATGCCAGCTTCATTTTCAACCTTGCCACTGATGCCACGCGCCGCCAGTTGCGACGTTGGCAAAAGTGCGTGGGGATTGGACGGTCCCGCCAGTGAACGGATCACACTGGACAGATCAAACCTCAGAATGCGTTCATACCTGACTTGCGTCAGGCTGTCTGCCCAAAGACCCGTTTGCCGTGCAAACTGCTCCACCAGGGCGATCTGCTCGTCCTCCCGACCGGTCAATTTAAGATAATCAATGGTTTGCTCATCAATGTAGAACATGGCTGCCGTGGCACCATACTCTGGTGTCATATTGGAGATCGTTGCACGATCGCCCACAGTCAGGCGTGATGCCCCCGGACCGAAGAATTCCAGATACGCGCCAACCACCCGCTCGCGGCGCAGAAACTCCGTCAGCGCCAGCACCATGTCCGTGCTGGTAATCCCCGGCTGCAGTTTGCCTGTCAGCTCAACGCCCACTACGTCCGGCAACCGCATCCAGGACGCGCGGCCGAGCATCACACTTTCCGCTTCCAGCCCGCCGACACCAACGGAAATCACACCCAGTGCATCAACCATGGGTGTATGACTGTCAGTTCCAATACAGGTATCTACAAACGTCACGCCATCACGCACCTGCACCACCGGTGACATTTTCTCCAGATTGATCTGGTGCATGATGCCATTGCCGGGCGGGATTACATCAACGTTTTTAAAGGCGGTTTTGGTCCAGTTGATGAAATGGAACCTGTCATCGTTGCGACGGTCCTCAATTGCCCGGTTTTGCTCAAAGGCATCTTTTTCGAAACCGGCATGTTCTACCGCCAGCGAGTGATCAACAATCAGTTGCGTCGGCACCACGGGGTTAACCCGTGAAGGGTCACCCCCCTGCTCTGCAATGGCATCGCGCAATCCTGCAAGATCCACCAGTGCCGTTTGCCCCAGAATATCGTGACAGACCACTCTGGCCGGGTACCAGGGAAAGTCGAGATCACTGCGGCGCTCGATCAACTGCCTCAGGGATTCGTTCAGGGTTTGCGGATCACAACGGCGCACCAGGTTTTCTGCCAGCACACGTGAAGTGTACGGCAACCTGTCATAGGCGCCGGGCTGAATCGCATCAATTGCTTCTCGAGCATCAAAATAGTCCAGTTGCTGGCCCTTGAACAGCGGACCCGGCAATGGTTTTCGAAATTTCGTGTTTATCATATTAACGCTCGTTGACCGGAGTCACTTTGCGTGGCTGAGGGCCGGTATACTCGGCGCTGGGCCGGATAATCCGATTATCAGCGCGCTGCTCCATGACATGTGCAGCCCAGCCGGTCAAACGACTCATGACGAATATTGGCGTAAACAGTTTGGTCGGAATGTCCATGAAGTGATAGGCCGACGCGTGGAAAAAGTCAGCATTGCAAAACAGTTTTTTCTCACGCCACATGACTTCTTCGCAGCGTACTGAAACCGGGTACAACACCGTGTCGCCCACATCGCTGGCGAGTTTTTCTGCCCAGGATTTAATGATGGCATTACGCGGGTCAGACTCTTTGTAGATTGCATGCCCAAAACCCATGATCTTTTCCTTGCGAGCCAGCATGCCCAGCATTTCCTGTTCCGCATGATCAGCACTGGTGAATTTTTCTATCATCTCCATTGCCGCCTCATTGGCGCCGCCGTGCAATGGGCCACGCAAGGTGCCGATAGCACCGGTTATGCAACTGTGCATATCGGACAGCGTTGAAGCACATACCCGGGCTGTAAATGTGGAAGCGTTGAACTCATGCTCGGCATACAGGATCAACGAAACATTCATTACCTGCTCGTGCAGCTTGTTGGGTTTACTGCCACGCAACATGTGCAGAAAATGTGCGCCCATCGACTCATCATCAGTGTTTTCATCAATGCGTACACCATCGTGACTGTAGCGGTACCAGTAGCAGATGATGGACGGAAAGATAGCCAGCAGACGGTCTGCTGCCGCGCCCTGCTGCTGGAAATTTTCCTCGGTCTCCAGGTTCCCCAGCATGGAGCAACCGGTACGCATCACATCCATGGGATGCGCAGATTTCGGTATCCGCTCCAGCACTTCTTTCAAGGCCCTGGGAAGACCACGCAGGCTTTTTAACACTGACTTGTATTCAGTCAGTTCGGCGCGGTTTGGCAGATGTCCTTTCAGGATCAGGTACGCGACCTCTTCAAACTCACAGTTATCTGCCAGGTCCTGCAGATCGTAACCTCGATAGGTTAAACCTGAGCCGGACACGCCAACTGTTGACAAGGCGGTTTTACCTGCGATCTGGCCGCGCAATCCGGCGCCACTTAGTACTTTTGCATCTGCCATGAATTTTCTCCTCGTGTTCAATGATTCGGCAAGCGTGTTGTTCAGGATTTCTTCTGTTTTGCAAACAGCTCGTCCAGGTGTTCTTCATAAACGTGGTAATCAATGCGATCGTACAACTCCATACGTGTCTGCATGGTGTCAATGACATTCTGCTGGGTACCGTCACGTCGAATCGCCATGTATACATTCTCGGCCGCCCTGTTCATGGCACGGAAGGCTGATAATGGATACAGCACCAGGGAAACATCCACTGATGCAAGTTCTTCTGTTGTGAACAGGGGTGTGGAGCCGAATTCGGTGATATTGGCCAGAACTGGCACATCCAGACGATCAGTAAACTTTTTGTACATGGACAGTTCTGTGATCGCTTCCGGAAAGATCATATCGGCACCGGCTTCGATACAGGCAGCCGCTCGATCCAGTGCCGCATCCAGCCCCTCAACTGCCAGCGAATCAGTGCGCGCCATGATGACAAAACTGTCATCGGTCCGTGCATCCACCGCAGCCTTGATGCGGTCAACCATCTCCTGCTGACTGACAATTTCCTTGTTGGGACGGTGACCACAACGCTTGGCCCCCACCTGATCTTCAATATGCATGGCTGCCGCGCCAAACTTGATCATCGACCTGACGGTGCGCGCCACATTAAATGCACTGGCACCAAAACCGGTATCCACATCTACCAGCAAAGGCAGATCACATACATCGGTAATACGGCGCACATCCGTCAGCACATCATCCAGACCGGAAATACCCAGATCCGGCAAGCCAAGCGAACCGGCGGCTACGCCACCACCTGACAGATAGATGGCTTTAAACCCGGCACGTTTGGCCAGCAATGCGTGATTGGCATTGATGGCACCAATTACCTGCAGAGGATGTTCCTCTGCAACAGCATCCCGGAAGCGCTGGCCTGGTGTTTTGTTCATGGGTCATTCCTCTTTTAACAGTCGATGTTCAATATTGCGGCGCGATGCGCTGATGTGTCGACGCATCAGCATTTCTGCCAGTTCACCATCGCGTTCGGCGATGGCCTGAATAATTCTGTGATGTTCGGCAAACGCCTGCTGGGGGCGCTTGGGCGTGGTGGAATAGCGATACCGGTACATGCGCAGCAGATGGTACAGGTCTCCGCACAGCATATTACTCAACGTCTGATTCCTGCTGCCCTGAATGATCAGAAAATGTATATCCAGATCACCCTCCTGCTGATAGTAGGACACATTGGTCTGCAGGCCGCTGTGCTGTTCGTGCCTGGCCAGCACCACACGCAATGCCTCAATTTCATCATCAGTCATGTGCTGCGCGGCCAGTCTGCACGCCATTCCCTCCAGGGCCTCGCGCACATAATAGAGCTCGATCAGCTCTTCGTAACTGAGCGAGGCGACTCTGATGCCTGCATGCGGAATACGCACCACCAACCGACGTCCTTCCAGGCGCCTGATGGCCTCGCGCAACGGGCCCCGACTGATTCCAAATGCGTTGCTCAGGTATTGCTCACTCAGGCGCGTGCCGGGGGCAATTTCTCCTTTGACAATCGCATTCTGGATGCGTTCAAAGGCGCCATCGGACAGCGTTGCCGTGGCAACCTTGGCTTCCGGGAGCTGTAGTTCCGCGGCTCTCTCGGCAGCAGAGTGACTTTCAAAGGCCACGGCGTCAGAATCTGTCAATTGTAGATAATCCTGCCAAATAATTGGTGATACGGCGCTTTATTTGGCAGAATCATGCGCTTCTAATTACAGATTGTCAACAATCGGCTTGCAGGCGACAACAATGACATTAAAACTTTTTCCGTCCCAGTCGCGCATGGACGTGTAATCGTGCTCAAGGAAAGTGCTTTCGAAACCGCTGCTTTCCAGCATGCCAGCCAGCTCACTAAACGACAGTGCTGACATATGATGGTGATCCTCCCAGCGTTGCGCGCCATCGGGACCGTCCCGGGTGATTGTGAGGCGCAGATCCAGCACATCGCCTCGTCCCCGATAATGCCAGCCTGACTCAAAAATCAATCTGGAGTCACCTTCCTGCAACTGCGTCGTGACCGGATGAGCCTGACAGGCGCCGGCCGCATCTACCGCGTTGAAAATGAATATGCCGCCCGGTTTTAATGCCCGCCAGACACACCGCAAAGTCTCGAGCAGTTTTTCCGGAGGATAGCTGTAATGAATGGAATACAGAAAGCAGGTCACCAGATCAAACGCACCGGTTTCATCCAGTTCAGCCATATCCGAGAGCAACAATCGGGCAGAGGGTACTTTCAGGCTGGCAAGCTGCAGCATCCGGGCACTGTTATCCAGCCCGGCAAGACTGAATCCCTGCGCCTCCATGTATTGCAGATGAGGACCGGTACCGCAGGCAAGATCCAGGTAGTCACGCCCGCCAGAGCTGGCAAAACAACTGAACGCCCGACTGGCAAATGCACATTGCTCAGCGTAGTCCACTTCCGCACAAAACTGATCGTAATAGCCCGACAGACTGGCGTACAAATTTGCAATATCAGACATGCCTTATTCCATGAGCATTGTATGGCGGATGAGTTACATATCATTGGTCGGCGCGCATTTTTACCGCCATTGCTGTACATGGCAATACCAGCTGTCATAATGTTTGGAAAACAATAATGGAGCAACCGGTCATGGTCGGATCAAGAACAATCAAACATCTGGCGACTGTTTCTGTCTATCTCTGGCTTACTGTAGCCTCCACATCAGCCCTGCCGCAACCAGCACCATGGTACGGCGTCCCCCTGCCTCCCACCTTTTCTGCACACACTATTCCGGCCATTGTCGGCAACCGCGGCCCTGCACCTGCCTTTGTGCCAACGGGTGAAGTACAGTTTGACGAGCTGCGTGGCGACCGGTTGTTGCAGGACCTGCACGCCATCATTGCGTTTTCCCACGCAAGTCGTGAACAGCAGGAGCTTGGCGGAAACCAGATGTGGGGGCGTGTTGCCGGATTCCCCTCCGGCGAGGCCAGTGCAAACTGGGCGGCACAGCAATTCCGCAACACCGGCATTGAACAGGTGATGATACAGTCATTCGATCAGGACGATGACGCAAGTCTGTGGCTACCTGTAAAGTGGGAAGTACGACTGCTGGCAGACAGTGTTGCTGGCCCCGGCAGCGAAGATGTGGTGCTGACAACTGCGGTCGCCCTGGCACCCTCGCAGATTCCTGGCGGCACACTGGAAGCACCACTGATCTATGTCGGTACAGCGCGTCCGGCGGAGTTGGCGCATATGGATGTACGTGGAAAAATTGCGATTCAACACATCACGCCACAGGCCCATCTGGTTTTCGAGCGCGCCGCTGCCGTGCCAAGGGCCCAGGATCTGATGGCACGTGGTGCTGTCGCCGTACTCAATATAATTGATCAACCCGGCAATGAAATGGCGCGCGACCTGACCAACTGCGGCGGCCCCTGTTTCAATATCGGCGGTCGCGATGGCGTATTTCTGACCAATGTGCTGGACGCCGCAGCCAACCAGGGCCACCACGGTCAATTGCGCGCCCGGCTGTCACTTGAAGCACGCGAGCATAGCGGTCTGACGGGACAGAATGTAATTGCTGTCATCCCTGGCGCCTCGGATGAAACCGTTGTACTCAATGCGCATGTTGATGCCTGGTACGATGGTGCTGGTGACAATGGCGATGGAGTCGCCGTCATGCTGGCTCTAGCGCGACATTTCAGCCGACCGGAAATTGAACTGGAGCGGACACTGGTGCTGGTCGCCAGCGCAGGTCATCATACTACGGGACTGAACGGCCCACGCAACGCCGTTCGCATGAACCCGACGCTGTTCAGTAACAGCGTACTGATCTTTAATCTGGAACACGTGGCACAACGTAATTTTTCGCCGGCACGCAGTGTATTGCCCGATGGGTATCGCGAGTTTATTGCTGACTCCGGCGAAGCACCTATTGTGGCTGGCATTACCAATGAATCGGCGTTCCTGCAGTCCCTGTTCGATAAAGGCGTGCAGCGCTACGGCACCAATTTTGTCTCCGGCAATTCAACCATGGCCAGTGGTGAAGGCGGTGGCTATCGCGCAGCGGGTGTGCCCATAATCACCACCATGCAGGCGCCGCCCCTGTACCATACCAGCGGTGAGGTTGCCGAGGCAATTTCAGTGCCGGGCATGGAGCGTATGGCACGCTTCATGGCCTGGTTTGTCAAACAGGTGGATCAGGCGCCACGCACGGACATCAATCCATAGAATTACAAAGGTAATCATTCATGCAATTTGGCGACATCAATGTCACGCTGGAAAACCACGTCGCAATCGTTGAAATCCAACGACCACCTTACAATTTTTTTGATGTCGCGCTGATCGAAGATCTGGCCGATGCCTTTGATGCCATGGATGAAGACCCGGCCTGCCGTGCACTGGTGCTCGCGGCACAGGGCAAAGCCTTTTGCGCCGGCGCCAATTTCTCCTCCGGCCCGTCTGTGCTGGAGCAGTCTGACGGCAAGGGTCGCAACCCCCTGTATGTGGCAGCCGTTCGATTATTCAGCAATAAAAAACCAGTCGTTGGTGCCATCCAGGGAGCTGCGATTGGCGGTGGCCTTGGCCTGGCGCTGGTGCCTGATTTCCGGGTCACCTGCCCCGAGGCCAGCTTCGGCGCCAATTTCACCAAGCTAGGTTTCCACCCCGGGTTTGGTCTGACCCACACCCTGCCGGCAATCATCGGGCAACAAAAGGCAGCACTGATGTTTTACACCGGACGGCGCATCAAGGGCGAACAGGCCTTTGAGTGGGGCCTGGCCGACTTTCTCACCAGTGCCGGTCAGGTGCGCAGCGAAGCCATCGCTCTGGCGCAGGAGATCGCTGGCAATGCACCACTGGCAGTCATGTCGGTGCGTGCGACCATGCGTCAGGGCCTGCCTGAAATGTTAAACGCTGTCACTGATCACGAAGCCGGTGAACAGGACTGGCAGCGTTTGACCGAGGACTTCAAAGAGGGCGTGGCATCTGTGGCCGAGCGCCGAGCGGGTGTGTTCAAAGGCAAATGACAGCAGGAGCACCGACACTGGTAACACTAACGCAAGTAACTCTGACATTAGCAGCACTGACACAGGGGACACTGATACAGGTGACATTCCATGTCTGAACAGTTTCGCAAGTTGCTGGCCCAGCGGCAGACCACGCCGGTTTCCATCACTCCCCACATCGGAATTGTCACACTGCAGTTTCAGCTCTATGGCATTCCCGACCTGAAAGCCAAGCGCAAAGCGATGAACGCCATGCGGATGATATGGGGCAAGGAGGCGGATCTGGCAGTGGCGGAAACCGGCGACTTTGAAGCGCTGGACAGTGCAACCTGGAGTATCGTTGCCATCGGTGGCACGTCACAACAATTGACTGCGCGACTGGATCAGGTAGAAAAAGCAATTGCGCAAAAGATTGATGCACCAATCCTTGAGGTGCAACGCGAAATACTCTGAACGCGGACCGAAAAGCAGCTTAAGTGCTTGATTATATCCACACAATTAGCGAGACTTAGGGCGTTCGGTTTATCTCAACAAAGTACAGGAAAATCACAAATGAAATCATTAAAGAAGTGTCTTTTTGCACCTGCAGCCCTCGTCGTTGGCAGCCTGCTCGCTGTATCAGCACCGCTGGCGAGCGCCCAGGAAATCGAGCGCAAAGGTGAAGGCCGTCATTTTTACACCACCATCCGTGTGCCGGCCAATGCCGAATTCATGTATCTGAGCGGCGCCGGCGCGGCCCGTCAGGAAGACGGAACCTGGGGTGATATGGCCCAGCAGACCAGAGATACACTGAACGGATTCAAGCAGAAACTGGAGGCTGAAGGCTGGTCAATGTCCGACGTCATTCAGGTACGTGCTTTTGGCGTGGCCGATGATAATGACTTTCTGGACTTTGATGGCTTCAACACAGCCTATCGCGAATTCTTCGGCACGGAAGAAAATCCGATGAAGCCGGTACGCTCTTTTGTTGAAATCAAGGATCTGGTCGTTGATGGCTGGCTGATCGAGATAGAAATCCGCGCGGCACGCGTCCCCTGATCAACGTCTACCGGTTCAGGCTGTAACAATGCCCAGATTCAAGGCCGGACAACAGATTCTGACTGCGCTGTGCCTGCTCCTGGGCAGCGCAGTCGGTTTTGCTCAACCGCCGGGCTGGTCAGCCCTGCTTGAACCAGAGCAACTGGCGCAGATTCTTGATATACACAACTCCGACCGGCCAGATCAGCCGGTCCGTATACTGCGTGTCACCGGGGACTACGCTGCAGGTCACATTCCAGGCGCTGTCTCAGCGCCATACGCACAGTTTCGTGGACCACAGGACAATGCCGGGCAACTGCCTGCTATCGGCTCATTGCAGACTCTGGTACAACATCTGGGTATCGATGCCGCCACACCGGTGGTGGTTGTCCACCAGGGCAACAGTGCCGCGGATATGGGCGCGGCAACGCGGGTGTACTGGACCCTGAAGTCACTTGGTGTGCAACATCTTGCCGTGCTTGATGGCGGATTTCAACGCTGGCAGTCAGCAAATCTGCCCATCAGTACAACATCAGTCACCGTCACCCCAACAACTTTTCTGCCGCAATGGCAGGATACCTGGCGCATCAGTACTGCGGAACTGGAGCAACGTCTTGATGACCCGACACTGCTTCTGATCGATGCCAGATCAACAGATTTTTTTAACGGCAGACAATCGGTTGCCAGTCGGCCCGGGACTATTCGCGGCGCCGTCAATCTCGGTTTTGAAAGCTGGTTTGAAGGCAATTCGTTGCAGTCAACGTCTGCTATGCAGCATTTACTGGCCAGCAGCATTAACGTTAGTCCGGGTTCGCAGCCAGTGACGTTCTGCAATACCGGGCACCTGGGATCTATCAACTGGTTTGTGCTGAGCGAGCTGGCAGGACTGGAAAACACCCGTTTGTATGCTGAAAGTGTGGTCGAGTGGTCGCAGAATGCCAGACCGATGGATAACCAGCCTGGGCGCCTGGCCCACTACTGGTCGCTGACCCGAACCTGGCTCAGCTCCCTGGTCGGGCAGTAAACGATTGTGATCAACACCATTGCAACACGCAAACAGACTCTTTTTACACCCTCCGGCGTGAAATCTGCTATCCCTTTACTGGCGGTGGCAACAGTCGTTGCCACGTTTGCCCTGGCCGGCCCGCGCGCAGCGTTGCTCTTGATGATCGGAGTGGGATTTGGACTGGCACTTGAAGGTCTGCGCTTCGGATTCGCCGGCCCCTGGCGGCAGATGCTGGTTGAGCGTGACTGTCGTGGTCTGCTTGCACAGTTTCTGGCCATTGCTCTGTGTGCCGTCATTGCATTCCCGCTGCTCGAATCCGCATCAGCCGAACTCAATGCTGCACACGCCCCTGTAGGCCTGGCAATGATAGCGGCAGCTTTTATATTTGGTGCCACCATGCAAATAGTGCTTGCCTGTGGCTCCGGCGTGCTGGTCAATGCCGGCAGTGGCAATATTATTGCGCTGCTGGCTCTGCCCGGATTTATCGCCGGCAGCTTTCTGGGCACGCTGCACCTGGACTGGTGGACATCAATCGGATCATTGCCGGTGTATTCGATGCAAAACCTGTTTGGTGCCGGCACCGGCCTGTGGGTGACACTGGCTGGCTTACTGGCGCTGGGCATGGCCGCGGCAAGGCGCGCTCTGCCCGACAAGCGACTGCCCGGCAGTCGCTTGTGGTGGGCGGCGACTCTGGTGGCGGCCCTTGCTGTGCTCAACCTGCTGATCTCTGGCCAGACCTGGGGCATTGTTTACGGGCTTGGCCTGTGGGGCGCGAAAGCGGCACAGGCCGGTGGAATGGATGTCGCCGCCAGCGGATTCTGGGCAACCGTCAGCAATGCAGAACGCCTGAACCAGAGTATTTTTACCGATGTCACATCCCTGACCAACATCGGCATCATGGCCGGTGCCCTGATGGTCATGCACTGGCGGCGCGCGGACAGCAAGGGAAGCGCTGCGGCCCAGGCCAGTCTGCCAACAGCAGGTTTATGGGTGCTGATGATACTGGGCGGGTTGATACTGGGATACAGTTCCCGGCTGGCTTTTGGCTGCAATGTTGGCGCTTATTTCAGCGGCATCGCCACTGGCAGTCTACACGGCTGGGTCTGGTTCTTTGCCGCATTTGCCGGCGCCATGCTCGGTATCAGGTTACGGCAGCGTTTTTTTGCGGCAGCCGACAGGACGGCAGTCAAACTCAAACCGCCCGGGCGATCGTTGACCAGCGTCGGCGCGGTACTACTGGTACTGGTGCTGCTTTTGCTGGATTATCGGCTGGCAGATCCGATCAATCCCTTTGCCGCACCGCCACCTGCAGCCTATGGCTCCGGCCTCGCTCCCACCGGCGCCCATTGCACGCAGTTTAATTAAGTCGCTAACTCTGCTAGGATGCGCGCCTTCATTCGCGCCTCCATTTTCTTTCCTTCAGTACAGAGTCTATTGTGATTTCCACCGCTAATCTCACCATGCAGTTCGGGTCCAGGCCCTTGTTTGAAAACGTATCCGTCAAATTCACCCAGGGCAAACGCTACGGCCTGATTGGCGCGAACGGCTGCGGCAAATCCACGTTCATGAAAATTCTGGGTGGCGACCTGGTGCCAACCAGTGGTCAGGTGATGCTGGAGCCCGACGTTCGTCTGGGCAAACTGCGTCAGGATCAGTTTGCCTACGAGAAGCACACGGTGATAGATACCGTCATCATGGGACATGAGGAGCTGTGGCGGGTGAAATCCGAGCGCGACCGCATTTACGCGCTGGAAGAAATGACCGAAGCTGACGGCATGGCTGTGGCCGAACTGGAAGAGCCTTTTGCAGAAATGGACGGTTATACCGCCGAGTCACGCGCCAGTGAACTGTTGCTGGGGCTGGATATCCCGCTGGAACAACATGACGGGCCGATGAGTGCGGTGGCACCGGGCTGGAAACTGCGCGTGCTGCTGGCACAGGCATTGTTTTCGGATCCGGATGTATTGTTGCTGGACGAACCCACCAACAACCTTGACATCAACACCATCCGCTGGCTGGAAAATGTGCTCAATCAGCGCAACAGTACCATCATAATCATCTCGCACGACAGACACTTTCTGAACGCTGTCTGCACCAACATTGCCGACATGGACTACGGCGAATTGCGACTGTACCCGGGCAACTACGATGACTTCATGATCGCCTCTACCCAGGCCCGTGAACGGCTGTTAAACGAAAACGCCAAGAAAAAATCACAGATATCCGAACTGCAGGCGTTTGTCAGCCGGTTTTCGGCCAACGCATCCAAGGCCAAACAGGCAACGTCACGCGCCCGCCAGATCGAGAAAATCCAGCTGGAAGACGTCAAACCATCCAGCCGTGTCAGCCCCTATATCCGGTTTGTTGAAAACAAGAAACTGCACCGGCAGGCGCTGATCATGGAAGATGCAGCCAAGGCCTACGACACCGCGCTGTTTTCAAAACTGGGTCTGCAGATCGAGGCCGGGGAACGCGTCGCCATCATTGGCCCCAACGGTGCCGGCAAAACCACGCTGCTGCGCTGCATGATGTCAGAAGTACCATTGGACGAAGGCAAGCTGAAATGGGCTGAACAGGCAGACATTGGTTATTTTGCTCAGGATCACAGTGCCGAGTTTGTTGAGGAAATCAGTCTGTTTGACTGGATGAAGCAATGGACCAAAGGCGATCAGCAACTGGTGCGGTCCGCGCTGGGACGCATGCTGTTCTCCAATGACGACGTCAACAAAAATCTGCCGGTGCTGTCCGGTGGTGAAAAGGCGCGCATGATGTTTGGCAAATTCAGTCTGATCAACCCGAATGTGCTGTTGATGGATGAGCCGACCAACCACCTGGACATGGAATCCATCGAGGCTCTCAATCTGGCGCTGGAAAACTACCCCGGCACACTGATTTTTGTCAGTCATGACCGCGAGTTCGTCACCTCACTGGCTACACGTATCATTGACATGCAGCCAGGCGGCCTGGTCGATTTCAAGGGCAATTATGAGGACTACCTGCGTAGTCTGGGTGTGCAATAGAACCCGGGATCAGCACTCCTCACCAAACACACCACCACCACCGCAGTAGGTGTGGTGCTGCAGCTGTATATGGATACCGTCCGGATCAGAGAAGTACACCTCTGGCGTACCACCCGGCGCACCACCACGTTCAGGCATGCGTCGGCTTACCCAGTGCTGTAACGGTTCAGCTGTCGCGCCCTCTGCGCGCGGCGTCAGACCATAATCGGTCAGACGCTGCAGCACTGACTCTTCAGTAAAATCTTCAATGTTCAGACTGGCGTGATCAATGCGACCCGCCTGCGCAGGCTCGCCTTCCTGGGTACCGCCCACAAACATCAAAAACTGGCGTCCGTCAGTTAACCCGAGTAACGGGAAATTGCCCTGGAAAGCCTGATTCTCCAGCCCGAACAGATTGCGGTAGAAATCGTTGGTCAACTGGTAATTGGCCACGTAGCTGGTGAAATGATTGATTTCGCGTAGCTTTATCAGGCCTTCAGTCGGGGCCGGTTCCAGCGTGCAGGTGACGCCCCTGCCTTCGCCAGCGCCGCAGGCATCCGGACTGGACAGCTGAACGGCAATGCCGTCACGGTCCGCAAAAAACAGATTGTGGTTCTCCGTGATCATGTCCTCCCCTTCACCGGGCAAACGTACCGTCCAGGTGTGTTCGGCAGTACGAAGTTTTGAGCGACCATCATACTGGGTTTCCACAGTGCGATTTATGCCATGCTCGGACAGCCGGCGCTGCAAACCAAACAGATTGAAGCCGGGTACGCTGAGTGCGAAGTGACTGATGTGAGGCGGCTCTGACCCGCGCGTTGGTGCCAGTGTAAAATAGTGCGGACCGTCGCCAATCTGCAGGGAGACGGACTCTCCCAGACGTTTAAGGATGGGCGCCCCGAAAAGCCCCTGATAGAACTCTATGGAACGCTCCACATCGCTGACCCGCAATTCAAAACTGTGTATTCCTGTGACCGCTATTGGCTCAGCTTCGGCCTGCTGCGCATTGCTGTGCAGGGATAACGGCAATACCGCCAGCCCGACAAGCAGGCTGTGCCGGACAAGCTGAGATTTGATATGCTGTTTCGCAGCGGTTGTAAATGCATTCATGGCTGGTCTCCACCGGTAGAATCTGGTTAGCCTTTCTGGTTAACCCTAGAATAGTCCGCCGGAGGATCGGAGTCCAGCGGTGCGACCTTATGACACACGCCGGACTCTGTGCCGCATCAGAAACCGTAACGGAACCCCACTTCGACAGAACGCTCCGGGCCTACATAAATGCCCTGGCGCAGACCCGCGATGTATCGTTTGTCGGCGATGTTCTTCACCGCGCCAAACACGGTAAAACCATCGTAAACGTGGTACTGTGCCGTCAGATCCAACACCGTATAAGCCGGTAGTAAGCCGCCCCAGATGCCACCACCGGCACCCGCAGGCAAATCAACCTGATTGCCCGGGTCTCCGTATTGCTCGCCACGGTGATGAGCGGTCAGTGCCGTCTGTAACCGGTCTGCCGTGTAGTTCAGACCAAGATTTGCCATAACCTTTGGGGCATATGGCAGACGATTGCCCTGAAATGCGCCGGTCCTGAACCTTGAGGTCGGAATCCAGGTCGCATTGGAATCGAAACTGAAACCCGCACCAAAATCATATGCCAGCGCGAACTCCATACCATGGTGTTCTGTCTTGCCAGCATTGGACTGCGACAGATTCGGATCGCTGTTGCCCGTGACCACCTGGTTGCTGAAATCCATGACAAAGGCAGCCACTTCATAGCTAAGCGGACCTTCAGCGCCGCGGATACCAATTTCGTAGTTGGTTGAGCGTTCACCGTCCAGGTTCTGATCGGTCAGACCATCCAGTGCCACACCGTTGGACGCTGGTGAAAAAGCGCGATACACCCCACCATACAACTGTGCTGAGGGAGTTATGTCAAAGGTAGCACCAACGCCGGGCAGAAACTCGGTATTGCTGGTCGAGGCGGTCGCGTTGTTCTGGGTCAGGATCAGTTGTTTCTGCTCGTAGTCTTCTACCCGTAAACCCGGTGTAACAGCAAGCCGTTCAGTCAATTCAATCCGGCTTTGTACGTAGGCGGCAACACTGTCTGCTGAGTCAATGCGATGGCGGTCATTGACGCCAGTGCGGTCCTGCGCCCGGGTTGCGCGAATACGGGTATCGTCTGACTCCTCACTCATGACACGGAAACCGAATTCGGTATCCGCTGTCATACCACCCAGCTCATGAGCCAGAGAAAGCCGTGTTTCGGCGCCCACGCGTTCAAAAGACCGGTTGTTACCGGTCAGCGCATCAGTGTAGACCCAACGGCCAGCAAGATTGGAGGCAGGCGTATCAACGTTGTAGCGCCAGTAGTCACGACTGACATCACTCCAGTAGAACAGTGTCTTGAGGGTGACAGAATCGCTTATCAGCCACTCGTAGTTCAGATCCACCGCCTTTCTGTCCTGCAGATACCAGTCATCCGGTGCCGGATTGTATCGTTCACCTGACTGATAATCGTCCAGCAGGATACCCCGGTAGGAGATATTGGCATCGTTTTCATGGAAGGATAACTTCAAGCCAACGCGCTGATTATTGCCGATCGCGGTACCAGCTTTCAGCATCACATCGGACATTTCATAACCTTTATCCATAAACCCGTCGCTGTCCGCGTAGGTGGCAACCACGCCCGCGTACGCATCGCCGGCAGCATTACGACCGCCTGCCTCGACATTCATTTCGCGCAGGTTGAACGAACCTGCACGGCCTGACACCTTCACACCATCATCCGGGGTTTTGGTAATGTAGTTGACCACGCCACCAATAGTAGAAGGGCCATAGCGCAGAGAGGATGAACCCTTGAGAATTTCAACCTGATCCACTCGCTGGATACGTGTATTGAAGTAGCGATCATTACCAATAAACAAACCTGGCGCCACTGGTACACCATCCTCCAGCAACAGTGACTTGGACTCGCTGGCTGACAAACCGCGCAGGCCAAAGTTGGCCACAATCGAGGTTTCTTCTTCGCCCTTGATATTGATACCCGGTATCCGGCGCAGCACATCTTCTGTCGACAGTGGCTGCATGGCCTGAATCTGCTCCAGGTTGATCAGGGTCACCGTGCCTGTCTCCAGATAGGCGTGACTTTGCTGATTGCCAGTCACCCGGATGACTTCGATAGTCGGACTGGGGGAGCGACGCTCGTCAGCAGCCTGATCCTGCTGGGCAATTGAATTCAATGGCATGGCTGCCAAAGGCAGCGCAGCCAGTGCAAGCGCCACGGCCAGTCTGGAACGGGTGAATGATGGTGATGCGGACATATGAAACCCCTGAATGTGTTTGTAGTTGGTGCAGTTGAGAGCTGTATCAGCGGGATGAGATCCTAAATGCAAATGATAACGATTGTCAATAGCATTGCTTTCATTTTTAGTGTTGTGCCCTGCCACAAACGGCTATATTCTCGTTCTCTACTAATTCTCACTATTCAACTTTGCCGGAAACACACTTGTCATGAGATTTACTGCTGCCATTCTGAGCCTTGCTACCCTTGCCACTCTCTCCGCCTGTTCCGAACCCACCAATGTGCCTCCCGTTGTCTCGACCACCCCTGATTCCGTGGTTTCAGATAACGCCACCGCCTGGTCGCTGGGTTACATGGCCGCCGTAGCCAACCCCTATGCCACCGATGCCGCAGTTGAAATGTTGCGCCAGGGCGGACATGCGGTGGATGCAGCCATCGCAGCGCACGCCGTACTGGGTCTGGTAGAGCCGGAAAGCTCAGGACTGGGCGGCGGTGGGTTTATGGTGGTTTATGAACAGGACTCAAAAAATGTGCGTTTTCTTGATGGCCGGGAGACTGCACCCGCGGGCGCTACGCCGGATATGTTTATGCGCGACAGGGCACCCGTAGGATTTCTGGATGCCTGGCAAAGTGGCAACTCTGTAGGCGTGCCGGGCGCTATTGCGCTGTACAAACTTGCGCATGACAACTACGGCAAGTTGCCATGGGCCACCGTGCTTGAACCCGCCATTCGCCTGGCGAGCGAAGGGTTTGTGGTCTCCGGCAAAATGGCAGGCTATCTGCCACAAATGGCGCAGATATCCATGCTGGACGAAAACCCCGGCGCCGCTGACTATTTTTATCCCGGCGGTGAACCTCTGCAGGCTGGCAGCATTCTGCGCAATCCCGAATACGCAAATACCCTGCAGCGGGTAGCAGTCGAAGGACCTGAAGCGTTTTACAGTGGCCAGATAGCCGAAGCCATGGCAGCTGCCGCACAGGCGGGCAACAATGGCGGCAGTATGACGGTTGAGGATATCGAAAATTATCAGGCTGTCGAGCGGCCGGCTATCTGTGGTAACTGGCGCTCATTGAATATATGTTCTGCCACACCGCCCTCCTCCGGCGCCATGCAGATCATGATTGCCAATCTCTATGACCAACTGCTGCCCGACAACCCGAGCCAGGAACAACAGATCAGAGCCTTTGTGGATGCGCAACGTCTTGCTTACGCAGACCGGGATTACTATTTTGGAGACCCTGATCACGCCACGGTGCCTTTGCAGCAGTTGCTGGACACAAGATACCTGGAATACCGTGGCAACAATCCGGCTGAACCCGGTGCAACACCACAACACGGCGATCCCGCTGCGGTACTTGAGGGTGGCACAGCAGCAATATGGGCCAGCGACAGCACTATCGAGCCGGCCGGTACAACCCACTTCTCCATTATCGACAACGAAGGCAATGCGGTCTCCGCAACCATGACAGTAGAATCCCCGTTCGGTTCCGGTCGCTGGGCCGCCGGCTTTCTGCTCAATAACGAGATGACCGACTTTGCCCGGGAATTTTATGCCGACCAGCCAGAAGCTGCCAATATGATAAGACCTGGAGCCCGACCTCGCTCATCAATGTCACCGACCATCATTCTGGATGATAACAATGATCTTTATATGGTGACCGGTTCGCCCGGCGGCAATTCGATTCCGGCCTACACGGCCAAGTCCGTGCTGGGGATTGTGGACTGGGGCATGACAGTTCAGGAAGCTGTGAATTTTCCCAACATCATCGCACGCGGTGACACCGTGCGTGTGGAGATCAATATGGAACCGGGACAGGCCCAGGCCGATCAACTGCGGGCCGCGGGTTACAACGTGCAGGAGACTGATGGTGAAAACTCCGGCCTGCATGTAATCCTGGTAACGGAAGACGGGCTTGTGGGAGCGGCTGACCCGCGGCGCGAAGGCACCGTTGCTTCCGGCACCGTCGCACCATGACGTCAGTCAGAACCGCCAGTGGCGGGTAAACTCAGGCGTTTACCCTGCCAATCAACTCACCCGCACTGCTGCCACGCACAGGCCCCAGCCCCAGCAGGCGGGCCTGACGGTAGCTGAGCGTCTGCTCACCTGGACGAAATACCCGTAATTTGCCGTCGGCCGCAGCCATATAGAATGGCACCTGCCACTGTTCGGCAAGCTGCGTATCTGTTGGCGAAAAATACTGCCGCGTAAAGTGCCCGGCACCATGTGTATGCCAGAATGCAACTACTTTACAGCCCAGTGGAATCCTGATTTTGACAGACACACTGTCGTGTCCTGCATGACCGGCGCCTACGGTATATCCGTAAACTACTTTGTCGCCGCTGGTCTGACTGAACACCGCACCCATGTATTCACGATCATCCCGCACAGAGGCCGGATTATAAAGATTACTGGCATGCATGACCGCCTCCAGCTCGGTAGCAAATTGCGCCTGTATTGTTAATGAAGCTTCCAGTTCCGCCGCAGCGGCTGCGCCGACCATCAGGTGAATGCCTGCACACGCCAGCATGATATTAAAAACTTTGGCTGCCATTTCTCCCTCCTTCTGATTCCCCTTCGTGAGAATCTTCAGGATCAAAAATAGGACAGCCATACCAGCGTGACCTTTGCAAAAACACAAATATGCTCTGCAGAGGGTTCGCAAAGGGTTTGCGAAGGTTAAAAATGCTTCGGAAAATATCCTGATTTCAACCAGACGATTGACGTAACAGTGTTTTTCGGGCGAATTTAAACGATCCCCGAATACCGCACGACTAATGATTTTAGAGGCCGAACAATCAAAACAGCCTGGTTAACACAGGAGGTGAAAAACATGAACATTGATCCAGACGGATTTCAACTGGGAGAGTGGCAAATATATCCACGTTCCGGACTGATGATCAAGAACGGTCATCACATTCACGTTGAACCGAAAGTCATGGCGCTATTGGTAGCGCTGATAAACGCACCCGATCAACTGGGCACTCGGGATCAATTGCTAAACGCCGTATGGCCTCGGGTGGTTGTCAATGAAGAAGTACTGACCCGCGCCGTTTCCGAGCTCCGTACCTTACTTGGCGATACCAGTCGTCGGCGGCGCTACATAGTGACAATTCCAAAACAGGGATATCGACTACTGGTTACCCCGCGCCCTCTGCCAGATGGCCCGATAGTGACCGACAGGCGGCCGGCTACCAAGGCTGATCACCAATGGTTTTCCCGGGGACTGGTTTTGATGTGCAGAACGCTGCACCGCATCGTCATAATGTCCGGATATGTACTGCTGACTGTTACTGCTGTACTGGCCTGGTCACGCACCACCGGTCAATCTGCCAATCGCACCGCTTCTGTTCTGATATCCGGCCAGCCTGCTTCCCTGATCCTGTTGCCGGCACAAACTGACGGCAGCACGCTGAATGATCTGTTTACAAGAGGACTGGTGAGTGCAGTTAATGCAGGTTTTATCCCCGGTCAAAGCCTTGAGTGCCACATCCCTCAGAGTGACCAGACAATGCCTGCTGGTGGAATGCGCAACCCGGTATAACAAACACCAGATGATGAGTTCTTCAGGAGCAACTCTGAAAGCTGCCATCCTGAGCAAGTTTCCGGCAATCCCCAATCGGCCGCCACTTGCTCGGCCTGTCGATGGGTGTAATCAACTGGTTTGCTCCCACCCGCGGCATGAGCAAGGGCTCAAACCGGTCAACGTCTGTAATTTTGGGATCCAGCCATGCTGACAACACGTCCGGGTTGTCAGTCGGCAACATTAGCGGCATGGAATCGGGATGCACGCCGGACCAGGCAGCCAGTGGCCCGAGTGTAATGATACTGGCGCCGATATGACGTTCACCGGTGGCCTGATTAACATATTCCCTGTAAAGGCCACCAAAGGCAATCGCCTGATCTTCAAGTTCTATCTTATGGTAAGTCTTTCCGTCACCGAGCCCTTCGACAAACGCGCTCGCAGGAATGATGCATCTGCTCTGGCGATAGGGCCGGTATGCCAGCGAGCGCGGCACATGCAGTTTGTCGGCGCGGGAATTGAAGCTGGTGTACTTTGTCGGTTTGCCGGTATCCGGGTCGAGCATCAGCCACCAGACAGCATCTGATACCAGCCTGCCCTGCGCCGTCTGTCGCACAATCGAGATGACAGAGGCCGGTGAAATATCCGGTGACAGGCGAAGCTGGTGCAACTCAATGCCCAGAATTTCACACAGCCGCTGAATCTGCGGCGAGTCGATTACGTTGTATCTGCCACACATGCGCAAACCTTCACAGTTGATTCATCAAACCTGGTGGTAGTCAGCAATACCAATGGGTCACCCGGCTGCAGATCCATGATATGCGACCACGCAGGAGCCGCTGTAAGCCATTGTGCTTGCATGATAACATCAAGCAGAGCAGCTTGCGGGCAGGTACTATGACTGATACTAAACCCAGATTCGGGACGAACTTGTCCAGCGACTGGCCCCGCTGGTGCCAGTTCCGCGAAATGCGCAGTAAAACCAGTCACACCTACGATGAGGACATTGCGCTGGAAGTGGTCTCGGGTATTCCTGCAGAACCGATTGCTGGAGATCCTGAAGTGACGGGTTCAATTCCCAATATAGAGGTCAAAGAAGAACACTGGAATATTGTACGAAACATCCTGCAGAAGCATCTGCCTGACTTCGCAGTGTGGGCATTTGGCTCTCGCGTCAGATGGAGCGCCAAGCCCTATTCGGATCTGGACCTTGCAATCATGACAAACGAGCCATTGCCGCTGGCTTTAATAATAGCCACTTTCAAGTCGACTTGAGCATGGCCAACTATTGAAGTGGAATCTCCGCCGGCGACATCACCGGCAGAAATCAAGTGCGAGATTAACTGTTAGCGCCTCCCAGATGGTGATAGCCTGGATCAGCACCACCGCCTATACCGCACTGGATTACAAATATACCCTTGAACAAGTTGGTACCAATATCGGCAACCGTTGGCATTAAACCACCACCCACCTGATCAATTTCATCGCTTGTCAGTTCCCTTGGCATCCGTGCGCTGCTGTGCTGCATGGGCAAACTTTCCATTGTTTCCCTCCTACATAAGTTGGTTTGTGTGGGTCGAATGACTCACTCTTCTGTTATAGGTGATAAACAATAGCTCTGCCAGACTTTAGCGCTTCCTCTCCACCTGCTTGTACGTCTTCGGATCCAGCATGGGCTGCATCTGCTTGCGCAACATCCTGGTACGGCGTCGAAGCGGCAATAACCATGACATCAGCCACAGCGGTCTGGACTGGTGTCCGTACACGATACGGTGCTGCCCGCGCCGGATCGCCCCAATGACATGATTTACAAAATCGTCCGGATCCGTTTTCAGAAAGAGCCGGGTAAATTCATCACCGCCTTCAACGTCCTTGGCAATGTTGGTGCGAATGCCGCCGGGATGGACCAGGTGTACTGAAATCGGCGAGTCGGCGAGCTCAACCATTAATGACTCCGTGAATCCGCGCACAGCAAATTTGGCTGCACAGTAATCCGAGGTGTTGGGCACGCCCACCAGACCAAAGACGCTGGAGATGTTCACTATCGCGCCTTCGCCATTGGCCAGCAACTGCGGCAGAAACGCCTGTGTGGCGTATACAACGCCCAGAAAATTGACCTGCAGCGTACGCTCATACTGCCCCTCGGGCATGGCCCAGACGGGTTGCCCACCACCGCCGATGCCGGCATTGTTGATGATCATGTGTGCATTGCCCAATGTCTGCTGCACCTGATCTGCAAAAGCGAATACAGCTGTGCGATCACTCACATCCAGCACTTGGCTATAGACATCGTGCTGGGTCATCTCTGCCACCAGATCGCGGGTTTGCTGCAGGGTCTGTTCGTCCAGATCACAAATCGCGACCCGCGCCCCCAGCCGCGCAAATGCGATGGCATAAGCCCGTCCCATACCCGATCCCGCGCCGGTTATTACAATGGTTTTATTATCAAAATTTTTCATGGTAAAAACTCTTGTTGTCAATTTGCGCTGGCGATAACGGCAATTTCAATTTTTACATCTCTCGGCAGACGTGCCACTTGTACCGTGGCCCGTGCAGGCGGACTGGCTGCGAAGAACTCACCATAAACCTGATTCATTTGTGCAAACTCATCCAGATCGCTCAGATAAACAGTAGACATCACCACGTTATCCAGCGTCAGTCCCACTGCCTCAAGTTTGGCAGCAATATACTCCAGCACCTGTCGGGTCTGCTGTTCAATGGTGCTGCCAACGACAGCGTTGCCGGCCTGGTTCAGAGGAATGACACCAGACAGGAAATACAGATTGCCGGCCTGGACAATTTGGGAGTACGGGCCGACTGCCGGGTAGATATCTCCTGTGCTGTGTATGGTCTTTTCTGTCGGTGCGGCGTTTACGGGCGGCACGGCCTGGCAGGACAGCAGCACTATTGCACAAAGCATGGCCGCTGCAAATCTGAAATGTGTCATTGCGCACTACCCCGTTATATTGAATGGCTCCGCTGACAAGCATACAGAAAAAATACAGAACGCTTAAGCCTTTCCTAAGTTGCCCCGTCTATGCTGAGCAACCATGAGAAATTAGCAGGAGCCATCATGAAGTCACCCGCCACAGGCATCAACCGGCTGTTCTACGCCACACTGTTTTCCGCGCGCGGGCTAAAGGCTCTGTGGAGCGGGGAAGCAGCGTTCCGCCAGGAAGTCTTTATGCTGCTGGTGCTGACGCCCGTCATTTTGTGGGTCAATGTAAGTCCCGCAGAGCGTGCTCTGCTGGTTCTTTCTCTGCTACTTATTCTTGTCACCGAGATGCTCAATAGTGCCGTGGAGGCTGTTGTTGACCGCATTGGTGATGAGTATCACGAACTCAGTGGCAAAGCAAAAGACATTGGATCTGCCGCGGTGCTGTTCAGCCTGGTCGGCGCATCCATCATCTGGGGCATTATTCTGTGGCCTTACTAGACATCCAACTTTCCCGACTGGTTTTGTCTGGTCTGGTCGCGGCCTTTATCACCTTGCTGCTCAACCAGCCGTTTATTGAATCTCTGCTGGGCATTGGAGGCTGGACACTGCTATTGCCATTGCTGTTGGTGCTGTTCAGCCTCAATTTTTTCCTGGCGCAATTGTTCAGTTTGCCATGGTTACAAAAAGGCTGGCTGATCGCCCTGATCCTGATGGCTGCGGGTAGTCAGTACTTTATGCAGCAGTATGGCATCCTGATCGACAAGAATATGCTCATCAACACCCTGGAAACTGATGCGCAGGAAGCTGCCGGACTGATGAACCGGGGCATGATCGGCTACTTTGGGTCACTGGCGCTGTTGCCGGCGCTTTTTGTGACCCGAGTGCGAATCAAACCAGCGCGACATGTTTTGCGGGCTGCCGGTAAGTGGGCCGTGAGCCTGATTGGCAGTCTCTGCCTGATAGTAGCCATCATTCTGCTGCAGTATCAAAGCTACGCCAGCACCTTTCGTGAAAATCGTTTCCTGCGCCACGAAGCCCTGCCTTTGGCCGCCCTGACAGCAAGTTACGGGGCAGCTGACATCAAACTGGGCGGTACATTTCGTCCGCCATTTACTCATATCGCAGAAGATGCCCGTTTGTCGGATACGATGTCACTCGCGCCATCAAAACCACAGCTGGTCATACTGGTGCTTGGGGAGACCGTCCGCGCTGACCATCTGAGCCTGAACGGCTATGAGCGCCAGACAACACCCAAACTGGCGCAGCGTGAGTTGATCAACTTCGGCGCGATTGATTCCTGTGGCACTGCCACGGCGGTTTCAGTGCCATGTATGTTCAGCTACCTGACCCGGGAAGCATATGACGACACACTGGCGAAAAACTCAGATAACGTGCTGGATGTTCTTGAAAGAGCTGGCGTGACGGTGTTGTGGCGCGACAACAACACCGGTTGCAAGGAGATGTGTACCCGGGTAGAAACGGAAAACATATTCACCGAACCGGAAGCGTATGACTGCGGACATGAGCACTGCCCCGACACTGTGTTGCTGAACAGGCTCGCGGAGCGTCTTGAAACTGAAGCCGGCAAACAAAAACCGGTGCTGGTAGTCCTGCACCAGCAGGGTAATCATGGGCCGGAGTATTACAAGCGGAGTGATCCGACGCAGAAGCAGTTTTTACCGGAATGCACAACCAATATGCTTAACCAGTGCTCCCGGCAGGAAATCGTCAACGCCTACGACAACGCCATTCTGGCCACCGATACATTTCTTGATGAAACCATTAGCGTGCTGGAATCGCTGGCGCCTTACTTTGACGGCACCATGATGTATATCTCAGATCATGGCGAGTCGCTGGGGGAAAATGGCGTATACCTGCACGGGCTTCCCTACTGGATGGCGCCGGAAGCCCAGAAAAAAGTGCCGTTTCTGATGTGGAAACCCGGGCTGAAGGTAGCCAGGCCGGCGGCGATGAGTCACGACTACCTGTTTGATTCCCTTCTCAGCTATATGCACGTTGAAACATCCTTCAAGCGCTCTGAATTCGACATATTCAAATAGGGGCGTCCCCTTTCCCAGGTGTTGATCTATTTAGTAAGCTAGCTTATTATAAGCTCCATTATGAAAAACACCTTTGATAAGAGTTTCGGTTTCGCCATCCACGACGTTGCCCGCCTGTTGCGCCTGAGTTTTGATCGTCAGGCGTCGGGCACAGGTCTGACACGGGCGCAGTGGGCTGTTCTGGCGCATCTGCACCGCAGCGATGGCGTGCAGCAGAAAACGCTCGCCAGCCTGATGGATATTACGCCCATAACGCTGGCACGCCATCTGGATCGTCTGGAGGTGGATGCCTGGATCGAACGCCGCGATGACCCGGATGATCGTCGCGCCAAACGGGTATATCTGAACCCCAAGGCAGGTCCGATGATGACAACCCTGGCTACTCTGGGACAGCGCGTTCGCACTCAGGCGATGTCAGGCATCAACTCTCAGGATGAGGAGCAATTCATGCGTATCCTCCTGCAGATACGCGACAATCTCAGTGCCGCCAACAGCGACCGCAATACCTGAAACAAGAATACCTGAAGCAAGAATACCTGAAGCAAGACGTCAAAAAACCTGCCGGGAGATCGTTTTTATGAGCACCAAAATGGCTATTCGTAATCTGCTGTTGTTGATTCTTGGGCCGGCGGTCATCGCCGGAGTATCCCTTTGGATCTACATGCAGGGTGGCCGGATTGTGAGCACAGATAATGCCTACGTAAAGACAGAAATTGTCTCCGTCAGCAGTGAAATCAGCGGTCGTGTGGTAGAAGTGATTCCTCACGACAATGACCGCATCAGCAAAGGACAGATATTGTTCCGCCTGGACGATCAGCCTTATCGCATTGCGCTGGCCAAGGCCGAGGCCAATCTGGCCAATGTGCGCGGGACCATTGAAAGTGAAAAAGCTGATTATCTCAGCAACAAACTGGCCATCGACAATGCCAATACGGATCTGGCGTTCCGGTACAAGGAAATGGAGCGCATCCGGCGCCTGGTTGAAACCAGGGCTGTCCCGGCCGCACAGTTTGACCAGGCGGAATACGCCTGGCACAGCGCCCGTAACGCGCTGGAAAGTCACAGACAATCGTTGCAGGCCTCACGGGCCCGGCTAATCGACCCCGACCTGCCCGCTGAACAGCACCCGCGTTTTTTGCAGGCGCTGGCCGAACTGGAGAAAAGCAAACTCGACATCGAACATCTGGAGATTCGCGCACCTGCCGATGGCATAGCCGTTAATGTTGCTGTGCATGAAGGCGAATACGTCATTGCCGGATCCTCTCTGGTCAGTCTGGTCGACGATGGCAAACTGTGGCTGGAGGCAAATTTCAAGGAAACGGATCTGACCTGGATACGCCCTGGCCAGGAAGTGCAAGTGAGCATCGATGCATTCCCTGGTCAAACCTGGCAGGCTCACGTATCGGGCATCATGCCTGCTACCGGCGCTGAGTTCGCCCTGCTTCCCGCGCAAAACAGCTCAGGCAACTGGATCAAGGTGGTGCAGCGCATACGGGTTAATATCACCTTTGACACCACGTTGACCAACAACAGTCACGAATTGCCCATTTCCGCCGGTATGAGCGCCGTTGTCGATATTGATACCGGGCGCAGCCGCACCCTGCCCTGGATTGCGGCAAACTGAAAGCGGGAGTAAGCCATGGCTATCGCAACAACGGTTGAATCCGGGCCGGGTGAAATTGCCTTTCGGGGCCTGATCACGCTGTCCATTATGCTTGCCACCATCATGCAGGTACTGGACACCACTATCGCAAATGTTGCCCTGCCCCATATGCAGGGCAGCCTTACCGCCACCCAGGATCAAATCACCTGGGTGCTGACCTCCTACATCGTCGCCTCCGCAATCATGACCTTGCCCACGGCCTGGCTGGCGGGCCGATTTGGACGCAAGCGCGTATTCCTGGTTGCTGTCGGTGGGTTCACGCTCAGCTCTGTGTTGTGTGGCATGGCAATGTCAATTGAACAAATGGTACTTTTCCGTATTCTGCAGGGCTGTTTTGGCGCCGCCCTGGTGCCACTGGCCCAGGCCACAATGCTGGATATCAACCCACCTGAAAATCACGGCAAGGCCATGGCAATGTGGGGGATGGGCGTCATGATCGGCCCGATTCTTGGCCCGACGCTCGGTGGCTGGCTGACCGAATATTACAACTGGCGCTGGGTGTTCTACATCAACCTGCCGCTGGGTATTATCGCCTTTACCGGCATGCTGTTTTTTATGCCTGATTCGGATCGGGTAAAACGTCCCTTTGACACCTTTGGCTTCCTGATGCTGACTGTCATCATCGGCAGCGCACAACTGTTGATGGACCGGGGCGAGCATGCCGGCTGGTTTGATTCGCGTGAGATTCTGCTGTATTGCGCACTGGCAGGTTCCGCACTGTGGATGTATGTGGTGCACTCACTGCGAGCCGAACATCCATTTTTGTCCCCGGCCATTTTCAGGGACCGCAACCTGATGACCAGCCTGGTTTTCATATTCTTTATCGGCATTATATTGCTCGCGACCATGGCCTTGCTGCCACCCTATATGCAGAATCTGATGGGTTACCCCGTGCTGGATGTTGGCATCATCATGGCCCCGCGTGGCATTGGCACCATGATAGCCATGATGATTGTTGGCCGGCTCAGCAACCACGTTGACGCCCGTGCCCTGATCCTGTTTGGCCTTGGTTGCACCGGCGCGTCACTGTACGCGATGACCGGTTTCAGCACCTTTGTACCCGCACACACATTGGTGTGGACAGGCATGCTGCAGGGTTTCGGTCTGGGCTTCATCTTTGTTCCCCTGAGCACTGTCGCCTACGCAACCCTGCCGTCACAGTACCGCGCAGAAGGAGCGAGTGTCTTCAGTCTGAGCCGCAATATGGGCAGCAGTGTGGGCATATCCCTTGTGATGGCCGTGCTGAGTCGCAACATGGCAGCCAATCACGCCTATCTGACAGAAAACATTACCAGCGAAAGGCTTGGCATCGGTTTCAATCAGGTACCACAGGCGATGCTCGATAACGCCGGCGGCATGCTGCTGATGCTGGACAGTGAGGTCACCCGACAGGCCGCCACCATTGCTTACCTGAATGATTTTAAATTAATGATGTGGGTAGTACTGGCAGCATCACCATTGGTTCTGCTGCTGCGCAAGCGTGCGAGCACGTTCGACAGACTCTGACATGCGATACTCCCATTCGGATTCCGCTACTGTATACTGCCGGAATAAGAAAAATACTCAGGAGTCTCTTATGAAAGCCTCATCACGCTCGCTGCTCGCCAGCTATACCCTGCTAACCGCCATGATTCTTAGTGTGCTGCCTGCATCTGTCAGCGCACAAAGCAACCGTTTTGACAAGTCCCGCCTTGAACGCATTGATCAGGTGCTGCAGACATATGTGGATAATGGCGAGATTGCCGGTGCCGTCGCGCTCGTGCAACAGAACGGCCGCACGGTTTATGAACAGGCAGTGGGCTGGGCGGACAGGGAAGCAAACCGGGAAATGACGACCACCAGCATGTTCCGTATCGCCTCCCAGACCAAGGCGCTGACCAGCGTAGTCATCCTCTCATTGATGGAAGAAGGCAAATTGAACCTGAGTGATCCGGTCAGCCGCTTTATTCCGGCGTTTGAATCAGCGACGGTTGCAGAGCTGGACGGTGATCAAGTCAACATTGTGCCAGTAAGGCGGGCTATCACCCTGTTTGACCTGCTCACACACACCGCAGGCATTTCCTATGGCACTCAGCCGCATATTGCTGATCAGTATCGCGCCAGGGGTCTGGGACCGGCTGCGGGAAATGGCTGGTATACGGCCGACAAGGATGAGCCCGTCTGCACAACAATGGAACGACTGGCCACGGTTCCCTTTGTGGCACATCCCGGCGAAGCCTTCGTCTATGGATACAATACCGATGTGCTGGGCTGTGTTGCCGAACGCGTCTCTGGCACGCCGCTGGACGAACTTATTCGCGAGCGGATCACCGGCCCGCTGGACATGCATGACACGCACTTTTTTGTGCCGCCGGAAAAACGCGACCGCGTAGTGGCGGTTTACGCCAGTAGTGCTGAAGGCAAGGCCGTCCGCGCACCTGAAGGCGCCAGAGGCCAGGGCAGCTACATTGATGGCCCGCGACGCAATTTTGCCGGTGGTGCCGGACTCATATCCACTGCAGGCGACTATGCACGCTTTCTGGAAATGATTCGACGAGGGGGAGAAGCCTTTGGTGAAAAGATATTGTCGCCGCGTTCGGTCGCATTGATGACCAGCAATCAGATTGGCGATCTGCACTCCGACAACGGGCGCGGCTTTGGCCTCGGCTTTCAGACAACAGATCGTTTTGGCGCCAACGGCATGGAGTCAGTTGGCTCGTATGGCTGGGGAGGCGCATATGGCTCGTTGTACCGGGTGGATCCGGTCGCCGGAATCAGTATTCTGTTGATGATTAATCAGTTGCCGAACACCAATGATATCCGGATCAAATATCCGACCATGGTTTATCAGGCACTGGAATAAGAAGTACTGCAGGCATCAGAGATGAGAGGCGGCAACGGTTAAATTTCACCGTTGCCGCCAGCTTTGCAGAAAAAACAGGCAGGTCTTACTCGTTCTGACTGAGCAGTTTCCACTCATAGAAACCCATAAACATTTCTTCCCAGCTTTGCTCACCCCAGTTCACTTCGGTGCCCGGGTCAGGATTAAATCTATTCTGCGAAGAGTTATCGAATGCGCCACGGGCAATTATCTGTGTACCTGCAGGCACTTTCAGCGGTTCAGCCAGTTCATGTGATAACTGCCAGTTGAACGAATAGGCCGGCACAGACAGCAGCAGCTCTTCAGAACCGTCCGGATACCGGGCTGTGAAAGCCATACGTTTGCCCCGGAAATGCATATGTGGCATCAGACTGCGGATTTCCGCTTCTTCCGGCACGTAGGTGATCAGTTCCATTTCATGATCCTTTGCCTGCGGCGGGATGGAAATGGTAAAGGCATTGCCAACGCCACCTGACATGCGCTCGGCCGGCACTTCTCCCTTCGGATAGAAGTAAATACCTATTTCGGTTGCATCGGTCATCTCCTTGCCCGTGGTTGTGTAGTGCATCTGCAGACTCAAACCGGCCCCCGCCCGCAGCAGACCACCTACACCTTCCGGATTCCAGGACACACTGTTGCCCGGTGCGTAACCGGCAATGGACGCCTGATCCGCATCGCCACCACCAAGCAACACACCTACATCTATATCCGGATTTTCGCGGAATATGCGGTCAATATCCGGTTGTTCACCTGCTGCTGCTGCGGCAAACATCTGTGCCCTGATTGCCTGCGCACGTTCAGCCGGCAGACTGTTGATGGCTTGTATAAAGGCAGTCTGCGGATCCGCTCGCCCTTCCGGTGGAATCACAGTTGTGATGATATGATGCAACACTTCGGGGCTGCCAGGCGCTACCTCACTGCCTCTGACCCAACGATCTTCAGTCAGTCCCAGATCAATGGGTAGATCCATGTAGTCCACCACACCAGTTGCCGGAATGGTTTGCGGCGGCACTTTCACAATCAGATCGGGCTCTCCCATTTTCCATTTTGTGTCTGACCATACCAGTTCAGTCAGCGGATCATGAGTACCTTCGGCTGGCGCACCTGCGTTTACCCATCGCACCAGTTTCTGCATCTCCACATCAGAGAGATTCATTTCATTTTTAATCTTGTGACCAACCTTGTTGTCAATCTGACCCGGCGGCATGCGACGGGTCATCAGCACTTCACGAATCATGGGTGACCATCCCTGCACTGCCAGCTTGCTGTCCATGGCAAATGGGGCGATACCACCCTCGCGATGACATTCAGCACAGTTTTCAGCGATGATGGGAGCGATTTCATCAGCGTATGACAATGCATCACCGACTACCCCACCGTAGCGGATGCTCTCACCCTGAGTTGCGATCTGCACCAGTTCAGTCACATCGCCAGCCAGTACTTTCTGCAATGTCTGTTCCAGTTCGGACTGCACCGGCCCACGATACACAACCTCAAAATTCGCCGGATCGTAAATCACCGCCTGGTTCATCTGCATCAGACCCAGCGCCTCGGAGACCACCTGGGCGTCATCCATCAGCACAGGAATCCGGACGCCTGCAACAGCATCGGCAACAGCCTGTCTGTCAGTTTGCAACCCCGGATTCAACAGGAAGAAGACCACTCCCTGCGCGGCATACTCGCGCTGCAGGGCCTGCATTGCGCTCAATGATGCCCCATCAGTCATACCAACCACCTGGGGCAGTATGACTACCGCATGCTGATCGTCGTACCAGGACATGTGGTGCTGGGTGCCAGTGTGATCAATCAGTGCAAAATCACCTACCCGTTCACCAGCCACGAGTAGAGGTGAAACCAAGGCCGAAGCGGCCAGTAACAAGAAGCGGAGAGCGACGTTCATGACATATCCCCTGTTTTGTAGGGTTCCTGTTGAGTCAGAATCATGAGATTGCCCGCGCACTCATGATCCGGCGAAGTACTGTCCAGCAAACCAGCTGTTACAGAACTGTACAGACTAGACCTGTCTGGCGTTGAATTCAAGCGCAGAATCAGGCTGTGGTCATGCGATTTCGGCCATTGTGCTTTGACTCATACAGGCGACTGTCAGCCTTTGCAACAACATCATCGACACTGTTGAACTGGGCGTCGCAGTGCACCAGACCCGCGCTGACTGTGACTATGCCATGCTCTGATTCGGGAAAGGCGACCGCCAGATCCCGGACAGCTGCCATGACACGCTCAGCTGCGTTTGCGGCAGGCTCAGCATTGGTGCGATTGAAAAGCACTGCCAGTTCCTCGCCGCCATAACGATACACCCTGTCCTCACTGCGAATAGTGCCGCTGATGGCTTCTGCAAGTTGCCGCAACACCTGATCGCCCTGCGTATGGCCATAGCTGTCATTGAACAGCTTGAAATAATCAACATCAATCATCATCAGGTAAAAATCACCGTGACCAAGTGCTGCTTCATTAAACACCCGCTCCAGGTCGCGATCAAAGGCGCGTCGGTTGTGTATGCCCAGCAGGCCATCAAGCAGACTGAGTTCGCGCAGATTGCGGTTGGCTGACTCCAGCGCACGGGTCCGCTCAGCGACAACCTGCTCAAGCGTTGACTGCGCATCACGGATATTGATGGTCATTCCATAAAAAGTGCGGGCCAGCAGACCTATCTCGTTGCGCAGATGACGTGGCAATTTAAGTTTCTCCTCAGCCACCGCATCGTAATCCCCCTGAGCTATGCTCTGCGCCGCCTCGCGTAACTGCTCCAGGGGTTTCTCGGCATCGCGCCGGATAATGAATCCAATAATGAAAATTAACAAAAGCAACAATATGACACCACTGATCAGCACAGCCGCAGCCGCCTGACTGGCTGACTCACGAATCAGCGCTGCCGGATAAACAGAAACAAACCACCAGCCGGGACCTGACAGCTCACTGACAGCCAGCCAATTGTCGTCAATACTGTTGTGAATCAGTGAAATATCACCTGGCGCACCACCGGTGGCATCATCAATCAGTTCATACATACGGACCAGACCAGGATCGTCAATGTTCTGTAGCGACATCTGCCCGACCCAGCGCCGGTCAGACGCAGGCTCGGCCGGATGCGCAATCAGGTAGCCATCCTGACGAAATATCAGATTGAAGCCGCCCTCAGGCGTATCAGTGATCAGCCTCTCCATCAGGTCTGTCAATGACACATCGTGACTGGGATTGATCAGGTGTCTGCCATCCAGATCCAGCGGCACCTGGTAGGTCAGCGCCCATTCCTCTGCCGTTTCATCATAATAGAGCCCGCTCCAGCCCGCCAGGCGCTCAGGGTTCTGGGACTGCTGCATGGACCGGATGACCCCAAGTTCATTCATGGGCAGATCCGGTTCGGCCTCCAGGCCCCAGGGTGTACCGGGCGCATACAGGGCAATGGCATTTTCCGGAAAGCTGACATGCACATTCTGAAAGCGGTTGATCATGGCCGGCCCCAGCTGGGCCAGCAGGCGCACGGACAGGACCAGACGGCGCTGCAGGTCGGCGTTATCCACAGGCTGATTATTGCCGACAAAACTGCTCAGGCCCTGGTAGTAAAGACCGTCGTCTGCGTAGCTGCCATCATAAAACTCCCGGCGCATACGCACGGCGTTGTCTTCATCAGTCCGGTAGTAGGACCAGAAAGTCTCTTCATCAACCGGGACATCTGAGGTATAAAGCCGCAGAAACTCGGAACTGAAGCGCGTCAGATTCTCCTGGGCCAGTTCAAAAATCAGGCTGTCGTTGCGGGCCCGCTCGACTACCCAGTCACCCAGATTGTCCAGCAGTCGGCTGCGGGTCTCGGTGTGAATAAAGGTATAGGCCAGCGCCGTAAGGCCGCCAACAACCAGAATGGCAGCCAGTATGATGCGACGCAGCACGCTGCGCATCAGAGAGCGGGGGCGCGGCAAATTATGAGGATTTTTAGTTTTCACAAGACCGAGTATATAGTCACTGGCAATGAAGGAACACTCGCTGGACAACTACGTCGTACAAATATACCTTTATCGCGTCGCCTTTCCATCCGGGCGCACCTCATGGCAGACAAGAACACAGACAAGAACGCAGAAAAGGAAGCTTCATGACAACACACCCGCCCGACGGGCTCCTGGTAGTCGCCAAAGCCGATTGCCCGACCTGTCGCCTGGTCGAGCCGCTGCTGGCCGAACTGGCTGATGCCGGGCCGCTGCGCGTGTATGTGCAGGATAGCAGCGACTACGCCTCTGAACTGCCCGGCACAGTTTATGATAAGACGCTGGAGCACTCCTGGCGCCTGGAGACCGAATTTGTGCCCACCCTCATCCGCGTGCAGGATGGCCAGGAAGTGTCCCGCACTTATGGTTGGGACAAGTCGGAATGGCGCACCATCAGTGGTCTGAGCGGGCTGGGCGAGGATCTGCCGGTTATGCGTCCTGGCTGCGGCTCAAAAACTCTGGAGCCGGGCATAGCCGAGCAACTGGAACTTGCTTATGGCAATGTGCACCTGACGTCCCGCGAAATTGATATCAGCGCCGAAGACGATGCAATTGAAGCCTGCTACATGCGTGGCTGGAGCGATGGACTGCCTGTCGTGCCGCCGACCCCGGTCCGGGTGCTGCGCATGCTCAAGGGCACAAATCGGAACCCGCAGGAAGTCATCGGCCTCATGCCGCCGGACCTGGTTCCCTGTACTGTTGAAAAAGTCGCTATCAACGCTGTCATGGCCGGCTGCAAACCGGAATACATGCCCGTCCTGCTGGCCGCGCTGGAAGCGGCTCTTGAAGACGACTTTGGGCTGCATGGACTTATCTGTACCACGATGTTCGGCAGCCCGATGATCATGGTCAACGGCCCCATCACCAAAGCCATTGGCATGAATTCAGGTAACAACGCTCTTGGCCAGGGCAACCGTGCCAACGCTACCATCGGCCGTGCCCTGCAACTGATCATCCGCAATATCGGCGGTGGACGTCCCGGTGAAATTGATCGGGCAACGCTGGGCAATCCGGGCAAGTACACTTTCTGTTTTGCCGAAGCTGAGGACAGCGAGTGGCTGCCACTGGCTCAGGAGCGCGGGATTCCCGCCGGACGGTCGGCGGTGACCCTGTTCCCGGGCGAGGGCGTACAAGGCATTATTGACCAGAAATCCCGCGACCCGGATTCTCTGGCTCGTTCAATGGCAGAGTCACTGCGCGCGGTGGACAATGTCAAACTGGCCATGGCCGGCGATGCGGTACTGGTGGTATCTCCCGAGCATGCCCGCATATTCATCGACGCAGGCTGGTCAAAGCAGCGCCTGCGCGAGACACTGGAGAAACTGTTGATGGCACCGGGCGAAAACCTGGTAGTGGGCGCCGGTGGCATCGCCGAAGGAATTCCGGACCGTTTCAAAGACAAGCGGGTACCCAAATTCAGGCCTGGCGGCCTGCTGATTGTCCGCGCCGGTGGCACTGCCGGCCTGTTCTCTGCGATCATCGCCGGATGGGCCGCTTCCGGCCCGGTCGGCTCATCACCTGTTACACGAGAAATAAAACAAGAGGCTCCATGAGAGGTCACACTATGAATGAAACCATCCTGCTGGATCCGACGGCAGAAAACGCCCCGGCGCAGCGGGCACGACTGCCCAGGCCCGACAGCCTGGAAGGCAAGGTAGTCGGTCTGCTGGATATCTCCAAACCGCGCGGCAATGTGTTCCTGGATCGTATTGAGGAACAGCTGGCGGCACTGGGCATCACCGTCAACCGCTACAGCAAACCCACTTTCACCCGCCCGGCCCCCACTGCCCTGAAACAGCAGATCGCGGCCGAAGTGGATGTACTGGTGGAAGGACTGGCTGACTGAGGATCGTGCACGTCGTGCTGTATGCATGACATAGCCGATCTGGAGTCACGACAGATTCCGGGAGTTGGAGTTGCCTCCACTGAGTTTATTGATGCGGCGGCGGCACAGTCCAGAACGCTGGGTTTCGATCCAGCAATGGTCTTTGTGCCCCACCCGATTCAGAACCGCACCGATGCGGAAATGTGTTCCCTGGCCGACGCGGCCCTGGGCGATATCCTGCGCCTGCTGCGCGCAGAGCAGCCACCGGCAGACGACTGAGTCTCGACCGGGGGTGGCATCTTGAGCGCCCCCCAAAACACGCGCCCGCCGGCTGTCGACAAGGTACTGGCCTGGCCCGCCCTACAGGCGATGATTGCCTGCCATGGCCGCACCCTGGTGCTGGATGCGCTGCGCACAGCACTGCAGCAGTGGCGCGAGGGCCGGATACAGGATGAACAGTCGCTGGTCGCCGAGGTAAAGTCCGCGGTTGAACGGCTGCTGACACCTTCCTTCAAGCCTGTCATTAATATGACCGGCACCGTCATTCATACCAATCTGGGACGTGCGCCCCTGCCACCGGAAGCCATAGACGCCATGGCAGCGGTTGCCAGTGGTGCAAGCAATCTTGAATATGATCTGCACAGCGGGCAGCGCGGGGACCGCGACAGCCACGTCGAGGACTGGATCTGCCGGCTGACCGGTGCCGAAGCGGCCACGGTAGTCAACAATAATGCTGCCGCCGTGCTGCTGGTGCTCAACGCGCTGGCATTGCGCAAAGAAGTGATTGTCTCTCGTGGTGAGCTGATCGAGATCGGTGGCTCCTTTCGCCTGCCTGATATCATGGCGCGCGCTGGCTGCAAGCTGCGTGAAGTCGGCACCACCAATCGCACCCATGCGCATGATTATGCCGATGCCATCAGTCCGCGCACCGCCCTGCTGCTCAAGGCGCACACCAGCAATTACGCCGTGCAGGGTTTCACCAGCAGCCTGAGCGAGAGTGAACTCGCTGACATCGCGCATCAGCATGCCCTGCCACTGGTCGTGGATCTGGGCAGTGGTTCACTGATTGACATGCAGCGCCTGGGACTGCCAGCAGAACCCGTGGTGCGGGATGTGCTGGCTCAGGGTGTGGATGTCGTGACATTCAGCGGCGACAAACTCCTGGGCGGCCCACAGGTCGGTATTATCGCCGGGCGTGCGAACCTCATCTCGCGAATACGAAGCAGCCCGCTGAAACGCGCCCTGCGCTGTGACAAGCTCACGCTGGCAGCCTTGTCTGCCGTACTGCGGCTGTATGCCAATCCGGACACACTGGCACACCGCGTCCCTGCCCTTCGCCTTTTAGGGCGCAGCCAGGCTGATATACAGAAAACCGCTACGGCACTGCTGCCGGCACTGAAAACATGGGCGGGACAGGATCTGCAGATAGACTGCTGCGAGACACTCAGCCAGATCGGTTCAGGCTCGCAGCCCCTGGACCGGTTGCCAAGTATCGCACTGCGCCTGCGCAGCCATCGCACCAACAAACGACTTCGCAGCCGGCAGTTGCGCGAACTGGCCGCGCAGCTTCGTCAGCTCCCCCACCCGGTGATCGGCCGTATTGCGGAAGACTGCCTGCTGCTGGACTGCCGCTGTGTGGAAGATCCAGCGGCACTGGCCACACAGTGGCAGAGCCATCGCTATACGCCGGTGCCAATACTGTGATCTTTGCTACCGCCGGACATGTCGACCACGGTAAAACCACGCTGATCAAGGCACTGACCGGCAAGAACACTGATCAGCTGGCCGAGGAGCAGCGCCGCGGACTGACCATTGATCTGGGGTTTGCCTGGCTGCATGACAGCGAGGCCGGCACATTGGGATTCGTAGACGTGCCAGGTCATGCCCGGTTCATTCGCACCATGCTGGCCGGACTTGCCGGTGTGGACGCCGCTCTGCTGGTCGTTGCTGCGGATGAAGGCCCCATGCCGCAGACCCGTGAACATCTGGCCTTGCTGGATCTGCTGGGCATCCATCGCGGCATTGTTGTCATGAGCGCAGTGGATCGCGCTGATACACAACAACGTGCTGACTGTCATGTAGCCATCAGGGATCTACTTCAGCACAGTGGCCTGGCAGACTCGCCTGTCATCGAAGTGAGCGCAATCAGCGGCCAGGGGTTGACAGAACTGCTGACTGCCATTCGCACACTAACCCTGAGTACACCACCTCGCAAAAACAACGGCCAGCCCCGCTTCCTGATTGACCGACGCTTTACCGTGCCGGGTACCGGTTGTGTGGTAACTGGCACCTTGCTCAATGGACAGCTGAACTTTGCACAGCAGACTCCGCTGACAATAGCTCCGTTGGGCGGGACCGTACGGCTACGCGGCATGCAGATGGATGGACAGACGGTGATGGATATAAAGAGCGGTCAGCGAGCCGCACTGAACCTGACCGGCGAACTGGACAACGCGCATCCGCAGCGCGGAGACTGGCTGTTGACCGCTGAAACGAATCAGGCCAGTCAGCGACTCGAGGTGCATCTGAACGTATTGGCAGAACAAAACATACATCGGGGTACCCTGCAGATTCTGACCGGCGCCAGCACCGTCAGTGGCCGTCTGGTCTGGCTGGATGAATCTGCAGGTCTGGCCCAGTTGTTATTGGACAAAGCCGTCCACACGATTGCCTGTGATGCGGTGATTGTGCGCGATCCAGCCACCAATACTACATTGGCCGGTGGCCGGATGATCGACCCGCAGGGCAGGCAACGCGGGCGCAGCAAACCAGAATCGCTGGCACGGCTGCAGGCGTTAGTCGCGGCCACTACCGCATCCGACGCGCTGGCTGTGGAACTTGAGCATCAGACGGAAATCAATCTGCCGGCCTTTGCAAGGCGCTGGAATCTGACCAGGCAGGAACTCGATGACCTGCTGGCCAGACAGGCAGCCGTTTTGCTGGGTGAACAGGGACTGAGTCGGTCGACGCTTACGACTGCCGAAACGATAATTCTGCAAAGTGTGCGACTGGCCCACGCTGAGAACCCGGAGCAACGTGGCGTGCATCTGCAGGCACTGTTGCACGCTGCTGATACAGGCCTTTCAGTGCAAACGGGAACAGAAATTGTCGGGCAACTGGTGACCAGACAATGCCTGCGCCGGCATGGCACCATACTGGCTCTGCCCGACCACCAACCGGTGCTGCCAGCCAGGGAAGAAGCACTGTGGCAACAGATTCGTGAAGAACTGGCAAAGTGCGGACTGCGGCCACCCATCGTGGGTGAACTGGGCGAATCACTGGGGCTTGCACGCCAGGAAATGCTGACCGTGTTGCATCGCCTGCAAGCCTGGGGATACGTGCTGGCAGTGGCGCCCAACCGCTTTTATCTGCCAGAGCAACTGGATGATCTCGCGGCGGTCGCAATGTCACTGTGTGAGGAAAGTCCGGACGGTGGATTCCTGGCGGCGCAGTACCGGGATCACTCGGGCATTGGCCGCAATCTGACTATCAAGGTGCTGGAATACCTGGACCGGGCGGGTGTCACCTATAGTCGGGCCGGGCGGCGCTTTATGCGTTCAGCCTGGCAACGCGAGTCTTCGGCGAAAATCGAGTAAACTGCCCAACATGGAAGGACATCGTCCCCGGTGGGGCGCCCGGACTTCAACTCCGGTGAGATGCGCAGCGCGCGTCTGGTGGGTTCGACTCCCATGCCCTTCCGCCACAACGCATTGAAATTGACAAATCCGGATTTTTAGGTAAGCTACTTATCTATTAAGTTACTTACCTATATGCAAATCAGATTATGTCCGATCGTAAACATACCATCTCGAAAATTCTGAATAGTTTTCAGATCATCCGCCGGGCTCTCCTGCAACAGGTTGCCAGGCAGCAGTCCTGCCAGGACAACGAAGACAATGTCAGCCTTGCTCAGCAGATGACACTGTTGACTGTTGCCGCGCGCGGCGCAATCAGCGTAAAGGATATTGCAAAGGCCCGCATGATAAGCAGCAGCGCGGCAACCCAGGTGGTCAACTCGCTGGTGGACAAGGGTTTATTGATCCGCAGCCAGGATGCCCGGGACCGGCGCGCGACCGTTGTTACACTCGGCCCTCACTATCAGCGACTGATGGCGGCACACACAGAGAACGTCACTACCTACCTGACCCCCGTTTTCGATGCACTGACCCACGAAGAGCTTCAGGAATACGAACGTCTCAACAGAAAACTTGTGGACTCGATGCACAAAAATGCCAGGATACATCCCGATGAGTGATACGCAGACCGTCATTACAGATCAGCAACGTCGAATCTCGCTGATCGCCATTTTGGTTGTTTTTATGCTTGGCGCCCTGGACATGACCATCCTGTCCACCGCCACACCTGCCATCGTGGCCGATCTGAATGGTCTTGCATTGTATTCCTGGGTAACAACAGCCTACATGCTCTCCTCGACGGTGCTGGTGCCAATCTTCGGTAAACTCGGCGATATGTACGGCCGTAAACGGATACTGGTGTGGGGAATCAGCATCTTCCTGGCCGGCTCTGTGCTGTGCGGTCTGAGTGGCGAGTTCGGCAACCTGCCCCTGCTGGGCGATGGCATGATGCAGCTGATCGTGTTCCGGGCGGTGAAGGGCATTGGTGGCGCAGCGCTGTTCACCAGCGCCATTGGTATCGTCGCCGACCTGTATCCGCCCATGCAGCGGGCAAAATTCATGGGGCTGTTTGGCGCGGTATTTGCTCTCGCCAGCCTGATCGGACCGACCATCGGCGGCCTGTTGACCGATCACGCCAGCGCCACCTGGTTCGGACACTACGTGGCCGGCTGGCGTTGGGTGTTCTACGCCAACCTGCCATTAGGCCTGATAGCCCTGTACATGGTCGCCAACAAGATGCCGACGCTGAATACACACCAGGGCGGCAAAATTGACTACCTGGGCGCGATGCTTCTGCTTGTCGTGTTTATTCCCTTCCTGCTGGCACTGACCTGGGGTGGCAATCGCTATGCCTGGAACTCGCCGGAACTGCTTGGGATGTTTGCCTTGAGCGCCTCCGCATTTATTGCTTTTATCCGTGTTGAATCGCGTACTGCCGATGCCGTCATGCCGCTGGATCTGTTCAAAAGCCGTGTTTTTGTTTTTGCGAATCTGTCTTCTTTTGTACTGGGCATGGCCTTCATGGGAGCGGTGATGTTCATGCCGCTGTACATGCAGGTGGTGTTGGGCGTGGATGCAACCGGCAGCGGGTTTGCAATGCTGCCGCTGATGGGCGGGCTCATGTTGACCAGTATTCTGAGTGGGCGGCTGGTGTCGCAATCCGGTCGCTACAAAGCCTACATGGTCGGTGGCGTGGTTATACTGCTCGTCGGAATGTACCTGCTCACGGGTCTGGATGTTGATTCGACTCTGACCGAGCTCAATATCGCGATGGCAGTTGTCGGACTGGGCCTCGGACCATCGCAAAGTCTGATCAATCTGATTGTGCAAAGTGCTTTCCCGATTGCCAGAATCGGCGTTGCGACCAGCTCCACACAGTTCTTCAGACAGGTTGGCAATACAGTGGGCGTGGCGATCTTTGGTGCGGTGTTGATCAGTAACCTGTCGACAGAGCTGCCCAGGCAGCTGCCACAGATGGCAAGTTCCGGAGCAGAGTTCAGCATGAGTCAGGCGCAGTCCAACGCCATGAATCCGGAGGCAATGCGTGCCGGTGTACGCGCACGATTTGAGGCCTATACGCCACTGGTGGAACAGGCATTCGCCGGCGAACGACTGGCGGCAGCAGAGCTGGTGGACAATCCGTTGATTGCAGCCGAATTGAAAGCACCTTTGGTGGACTATCTGGCGCGGAAAGACGCCACCGAGGTAGCAAATGCGCAACGCTATCTGGCGACATACAGGGCGGTATTAGACGATCAGGTGGAAGCAGCAGTGACAACCATTGAGCGCGGCACCCGGACTGCATTTTCGAATTCAATTACATCCATGTTTACGGCAAGTCTGTGGATTTGCCTGCTGGGCTTGATAATCACAGTTTTTATACCTGTCATACCTATCGGGACGCATGAGCAGACCGGTAATCCTGACGATAGAGTCGTATGATCGACACGATCCGGCGACAGGCTAATGTGCCCCGTCACAGATTATGTGTTTTACCAATGTGGCCCTTGCGAAAATAATCGCCGGTGCGCATGTCCAGATAAGGTGTCAGCGGAACGTCTTCCTGTTTGAGAAACCCTCTGGCTGGCAAGGCACCCTGCCTGACCATTTCGATCACGGCCACTACCGAGGCACAGGTTGTCCAGGCAATGGCGGTACGCTGCCGCCCGTTAATGGTCAGTGGGTAGAACGAGCGCACAAATTCCCTGCGTGACATCTGACCATTAATAGTACCTTCGGCGGCCACATGGACGTATACCACATCCTCATCAACGGGCGGCTTGGCATTCGTGAGAATACGACCGGCTTCCTGGCGGTTTTCACGCATCAGCAGTTCATGAAAAAAGAAGTTCATTAACTGCACATGCCCCGGGTAGCGCATGGTTTTATAGTCCAGATTTTCAATCACACCAAGATACGTCTCACACATGGTGCCCAGGCCACCCGAGGTGGTAAACGCCTCCAGTTGCACGCCGTCAATATAGACCTGCTCTATCCATTCCATGGCAGAAACGGTCTTTAATACACCTTCCTCAATCACTTCGCAGTCGTTCAGATACTCATTGACCACACCTTCCGGCGACCAGTTGAAGGCGTATCCCAGCAGGCCGGTCGGATTCTGCGGCAGCGCACCAACCCGCATTCGGATGGAACGCACTTTGTCAAACTTTGAGGCCAGATCGGCCGCCACAATGCCCACAAAACCCGGCGCCAGTCCGCACTGCGGCGCCATGATGCCATTGGAGGTTTCTGCCAGCTTGCGGATGTGTTTTGTGGTCGGAACATCCTCGGTAAGGTCAAAATAATGCAGACCCAGTTCATGGGCGATTGTGCTGACACCCATATTCAACTGATACGGCAGGCAGGACAAGACAGCCTGCTGGCCGCTCAGCGCCTGGCGAATCGCAGCGTCATCTGACAGGTCAGTTTTAATGGTCGAAAACGGCGCATCAATGTCACGTGAGTCAATGCCCAACACTTCAAAGCCGCTATCTTTTAATAATTCAGCAGCCAGGTGACCAATTTTACCAAGCCCCAATACCGCTACCCGCTGAAAATTCCTGATTGAATCTGACATGTTCAATTCCCTCTCTCAAACGTCAAATTTCACACCCTGCGCCAAAGGCAACTGCGCAGAGTAGTTAACGGTATTGGTCTGGCGGCGCATATAGGCCTTCCAGGCATCCGAGCCACTCTCGCGCCCTCCCCCGGTTTCTTTTTCACCACCAAAGGCACCGCCGATTTCCGCACCCGAGGGCCCGATGTTGACGTTGGCAATACCACAATCCGAGCCGCTGGCTGACAGGAACTGTTCGGCCTCACGCAGGTTCAGGGTGAAGATGCAGGACGACAGCCCTTGGGGCACGTCATTTTGCATGGCGACAGCCTCGTCCAGCGAGTCATAGGTCATCACGTACAGAATAGGCGCAAAGGTTTCGGTTTTTACAATGCCGGTCTGGGCTGGCATCTGCACAATGGCCGGTTCCGCGTAACATCCGCCCGATGGCACACCATCGGTACGAGGCTGACCACCGATGATCAATCCACCCTCGGCCTTAGCCTGCTGCAATGCCTGCTGCATGGCATCCAGGGCGCGCTGATCAATCAGCGGTCCCACCAGTGTGCCCTCGTTCAGCGGATTACCAATCGGCAGACTCTGATAGGTGTTTTGCAGGCGCTCTACCAGCTGATCCCTGATGGAGTGATGAACAATCAGACGACGCAGCGATGTGCAGCGCTGCCCGGCGGTGCCTACTGCCGAAAATACGATAGCCCGGACCGCCATATCCAGATCGGCCGATGGCGCGACAATCATGGCATTGTTGCCACCCAGTTCCAGAATACTGCGCCCGAAACGCGCCGCCACCTTAGGCCCAACCGCAGCGCCCATGCGGGTTGAACCGGTTGCCGAGACAATGGCGACCTCTGGCGAGCTGACAAGGGCATCACCTACGCCTGAATCACCGATCACCAGTTGCGCCAGACCATCCGGGGCATCACCAAACCGGGCCAGTGCACGCTGCATGATTTTCATTGTCGCCATGGCGGTCAGTGGGGTTTTTTCGGAGGGTTTCCAGATCACCGGATCGCCGCAGACCAGCGCCAGCGCGGCATTCCAGGCCCAGACAGCAACAGGAAAATTAAATGCAGTGATGATGGCGCATGGCCCCATGGGATGCCAGGTTTCCATCATGCGGTGCCCGGGACGTTCCGAGGCAATGGTCAGGCCATAAAGCTGGCGCGAAAGACCCACCGCGAAGTCGCAGATATCTATCATCTCCTGCACTTCACCCTGGCCTTCCGAGCGGATCTTGCCAGCCTCCAGGCTGACAACGGCTGCCAGTTCGTCTTTGACCGCCCGTAACTCTTCACCCAGCAGCCTCACCAGTTCACCACGTCGGGGCGGTGGCACGGTCCGCCACTGCCGGAATGCCTTGTCAGCAGCCGCAATGACGACTTCCATGCCATGAGGTGGAGTTGTCTGCACACTCGCAATCAGCGAACCATTGATGGGTGAATGAACCGGCAGATCGCCGCCATCCAATTCTGCCGAGGCCAGGCCGGCAGCCGTTAATACATCACGAAAATCAGCCATACGTACTCCCTGTGGAGAGCCCGTTTCAAAACAGCCGCGGGTTTGAATTATAACTGTGACAGGCTCCGATGCACCTGATTGTCGCTCAGTTACCGGGTTTCATCAATCAGCTCAGTTACACGCTCACCAGAACCGTGATCTTTCGCCATCTATAAAAACAAACAGCCGGCAGGATATCCTGCCGGCTGTTTTACTGCTTCAAACAATCAACCTGAATCAGAACGGTTGCCACTCGACAGACGCCCAGAACTGACGACCCCATGGACTGTGCAGTCGGCTTTCAAAACCACCAAGCACTGGCAACCGCTGCGGCAGTCGATCAAAAATGTTATTGATCCCCGCGCTCAGCGTAATCTCGCTGTCGAAGAACTGGTCCAGCACATGCGTATACTGCGCATTGGCTATACTCCAGTGTCGCACCATGCCGTCTGACGGTGCAGGTACCCCGGTTAACAGGTTGTTGACCGTGTCATCAAAGACCACAGAATCCTGATAACTATAAGTCAACGAAGCACTCTGACTGTCTCGCATCCAGGCCAGGCGCAGCTGCGACTTGAGCTCCGGAACAGGTGCTACCACACCTGTACGCGCATTCTGTCGGCCCAGCGCGTCAACTCGCGCGCCGCCGTCAGCATACTCGTACTTGGTATTGTACGTGGCGCTCAAGGTAGTCGTGAAACGACCCAGATCATTGACATCCAGCGTATAACGGGCACGAACATCAAACAGATCAATCCACACCGAGCTCACGTTTTGAGCCTGGCGGACAACACGCTGCACGGCCTGAGAGTTCCGGTTGCGTTCAACTGAAGCCAGTCGGCTGCCTCCGGCAGCAAGCCAGGCGTTTGCTGCATTACGGGTCGCAGATCCCGGGGTCGGGTCGTACGCCTGCGCCGAAGAGCCGATTGCGTTGAGCATTTCCCGGAATTCGATAGCTATGACATCTTCTGTACCGATAGTACGAATACGGTCAGTATACTCGATGGACTGATAATCCAGACTCAGACTGAGGGCATCAATCGGCTCCCAGGTAAATCCGACATTCCAGATGTCCGATGTTTCCGGCGCAAGGGCTGGGTTGCCAGAAGAACAGGTCGCACCACCCTGCAGCGTACCGCCGGTCAGCGGATCAGCGCCGAAGAAGATTTCGCCACAGTTCTCATTGGGGTCAAATGGGCGCGCATCGGCCGGCGTCGGTGCCAGGAAGCTTTCACCAACAGAGGCACGGAACGCCAGCGTGGGCAGCGCCTCCCAGCGAATCGCGACCTTTGGCGTTGTGGTTTTCAGATCATACGTCGTGAAGTTCTCATGTCTCACCGCAACCTGCATATCAACAGTTTCCAGCAGTGGCAACTCAAACTCTGCATAGACAGCCTGAACTGTGCTGCCATAGCTTCGATCGGTCGGTGGTGTATCAATGATACTGCTGTTGTAATCCTGACGCGCTTTGGACAACGGATTGGCGTTATTCCATTCTTTGATATCACGCATCTGATAACCGACAGCCAGCTGTGACATACCCGCTGGCAGCATGTACAGATCGCCAGTGGCATTCACTTCAAAAACAGTCAGCTCACGCTGGGATGTCCGGAATGGCACAGAGGGTGCAATCCAGTCGACCAGGGCCTGACTATTATCAGTGACACCCGGCTGGTAGTTTTGCGAACGAGGGTCATTGGAGCCAAATGGGTTAAACCATTCATTGCCATTCGGACCGCCCTGACCAATCAAGGCGGCTGCCAGATTGGGCATATTTATCATGTGAGCCGTATAGTCCCGATGCTGTCGCTGCGAGGAATAGAATGTGTTAGCTGTCCAGCTGTCAGTGATGTCATATCAAGCGCCAAGTTTATAACGCTGAATTATGTCCTCATAGGACTGCTTGCGAGCACCGGTTGCCGGGTCAGCAAAAGACGGCAGCGTGCCCGACAGCGCAAACGGGCGCCAGGCCCACGGACCCACATCAACGCCAAACGGGTTGGCCGGGTGTGCAGAAGGCACTACCAACGCTTCGCGGTTGTTCACATTAAGGTGGTAGGACAGTGTGTTGTGGTTATCATTTTCGCGCGAGGCCAACGACATCTGTGCTTCCAGCAACACACCGCTGGGCAATTCATAGCTCAGATGCTGAAACAGATTCGCTTCTGTCTTGCCTTCTGCCAGGGGCCACTGCTGACCGTAGTTAAAATAGCAGTTGCTGCCCAGTCTGATACCGCTGGGGTTGTTATTGACCTGGCCAAAATCAGTCACATCGTTAAATGCACCACAGTCGGGGTCCACCAGGTTGGGCGCCACCAGTGCGCCGCCATGAATCTCACCGGGATCCGGCGTACCGCCAACCAGCTCGCGCCATACACCAACGCCACCGGATGTGGTCCAGCCATAATCAGCCCGCAGGGAACGTGGACGCTCAAAATGCATCAAAGGGGTGGTTCGCGCGTAATCACCAGCAACAACCCAGCTGAGACCATTGTCGAATTGACGACCGAACAGGATGCCCAGTTTATTGTCCTCAAAGTCACCTGACTCATCACGCTGATGTGAGACACGGGTGCGGACGCCATCGAAGCTTTTGATCGGAATGAGGTTAACCACACCGGCCACCGCATCTGACCCGTACAGAGCCGAACCGCCGTCCAGCACCACTTCCATCCGGTCGATGGCTATATCTGGTATCAACGTGTTGATGGCAGGATCAACAGAGCGCATGCCATCCATCAGGGTCAGGGTGCTGTTTTCGCCCAGCCCGCGCAGGTTGAATGTGGTACCCACACTGCTTTGCCCGCCACTGTTTCCGGCGTTCACATTGGCGACAGTATTGGTGTTCTGGGTGTAGGTCAAATCCCGTATGTAGTTGCCCATATTCGGGGCACCTGACTCCAGTATTTCTGCCTGGGTGACAGTATCTACCGGGTTATTCTGCGCGAAAGCACTGTTCCGGATAAAGGAACCGGTGACAATCACCTCCTCCAACTCAGGCGTATCTCCCTGCTGCGCCGAGACCAGACCCGGCGCCATGATTGAAACAGCAATTATGGAAGCGCTGAGATAGAAACTGCGTTTACGCATAAAACGTCGTGTGGGCATGTGCTGAACTCCTTGATTCGGCATGATCGGATGTAATCCGGGCCGCTATGGTTCTGATTTATTGTTATTGCCGCTGGCGAACCGGTAACAATTCGCCACTATTTATTACGAACTTATTACGAACAGATAGTAAACCGGGCTTTTGACCCCGTTTAGCCATACCCAATTTCAAGACAATGGCATGGCATGCCACGCAGTATCTACACTTCGCGAAAACAAGTCCTGAAATTGACGGGGAGAAACCTGAAAACTTCTACCAAAAACCTACCTGAAACATTCCGGATGATTGGTATCCTGCTGTTTTCAAAAACCAAAAAGTGTCGTAAGGTTGCTTGAAGCAATCTAAAGTCGCAGAGTGGTCGCCCAATAATGAAAATAGCGCAATGGCAAGTCTTCCCCGATCGCTGCACCTTAACTCGGGGCAGTGTTTCCGCAAATGATATCGAGACGGTAAAGGTCACTCCACGAGTAATGGATGTCCTGATGTACCTTGCGGAACGTCCAGGCGAGGTGGTCAGCACTCAAAGCCTGCTGGAGGCTTTCTGGCCAGCACCCACCACTACCGACCACGCCGTTCACAAGGTCATCGCATCTTTGCGTTCAGCCTTGGGGGACGACCCGCACACACCCACGTATGTCAAGACACTGCCGCGTCGTGGTTATATGCTGATCGCCGACGTCAGCGCAGACGAGCCCTTAGCATCAATCCCGGCATCAAACCCGGCATCAAACCCGGCATCAGACGTGCCAGCCAGGCGATCCATTGCCAACCGCTTGCAGGATCTTGTTACGCCCCGCCTGGCGTGGCTGATCGGACTGCTGTTGACGATCATGTTGGCAACTGTTTCTATCAGGATACGACCAGAGATATGCGAGAGTGGCCAGTCAAAGCGATTCCGACAGCTCTGACCGTTCCGAACTGCAATTGCTCATCGTGCGCCCACCGCTGAAACAGGCAGAACCCCTCCGGCAGGAACAGCAACTCTATGCCCTGCTGGACGCTCTGTCGACCAACCTGACATTAATCCCCGACCTTAATGTCGTGATCGCCGAATCCGATGCGACAGTACAACAAATATTAGCCGGGCTGGACAGTGGCTTTGTACTACGTGGTACCGTCTACGATATCAGCGACCAGTTACGCCTCACCATCCACCTGTCAGACGTGTCGACCGGACACCATCTGTATGCCAGCCAGTTTGACCTTGGAGAAATGTCGCTCGCTGCCATTGAGGATGAGGTCATCCCCACAGTCACTGAATCTCTGGGTATTTATCTGGACGCGGACCGGCTGGCAGAAATGCGCGCCTGGGGGACCCAGAATGCCCAGGCATTTCTGCACTTCCAGCGCGCAGGTTTTTTTCAGCAGCAGCATAACCACGCCGACTGGGAGCGGGCGCTACATCACTACGAAAAAGCTCTGCAACTGGACCCCTCTTTCATCAATGCCTACCTGGGCAAGGCAACAACCGCCAACAATATGGCCGTGTACAGCCGCAACGCCAAAGTGGACGAACTCAGCAAGGACGTTATGGAACTAAGCCGCCGACTGGCACTGGTGGCACCGGACAGTGACGCTCTGAGCACCCTCAACTCCCTGCGCACGCGTATGGAAGGCGGTAACGAACAGCAACAGGAGAAAAGATACAGAGAGCAGATCCTGGCCGGAAACGCGCCGGGATATGTATATTCACGTTATGCCCTGTTTCTGATAGGAGCACGGATGTATCAGGAGGCCAACGCCTATCTGGAGCTGGCCCAGATGACAGTGGAACGGCGAATCTCCCCCAACGAGGCATGGAATTTCAAGACACAGACGCTGCCTCCGCATGAACTGGTCGACGTCAAGCTCGCCCAGTTGACCGAACGACCCGTGCATATCGGCATACTGGGTACAGCCATCAGCAGCCTCGCATTCGTCGGTGACAGGAATAAAGCTGAATACTTGTTGGCGAGACAGATTGAAAAAGATAAAGCAGGCGTGCGCGCTCACCTCAGCACGATTCTGCTGACAGGAACATCAGGAAATTTCCAACGCAGCGACTGTCCCTGGCTTTTTGCACCACAACGCCTGAATGATCCGGATCTGGCATTTAACAATGGAGTTTTACATTTCCTTCTGGGCGAATTCGATGCAGGCGCCACCTACTGGTATGACTTGACCCGAATCGACCGGCGCAAGCTGTTCACGCGGCTGCATGCCATAGAACCATTTCTGCCTGCGCAAGTGATTGATGACCCGCGTTACGCGCAGCTTCTCGAATCGCTAGGCGTTGGCGTAAGCTGGCAGCGCCAACTCATGGAGGGCGTGCAGGCAATGAGCGAGCAGACCGGCATTGGGCTGGACCTCGCATCCAGACAGTATTACGACAACGGGCACCTTATGTTACGCAATAATCTGTGGACTCCGGAAACCTGGAGCCGGGTTGATGCAAACCGCCCATTCGGTGATCATGCGCAGGACACGGTGCGAGTGAACAGTATCTGCTTCACGGGTGATGAGGATGCGATATCACCGCTTCTTCAGTAGCTATTGGCGTTAAACGATGACACGAGCGCCTGGAAGCCGCCATAAGCCATCCGCTCCGCATCAAATCCTGCATCCGCTGCCGCCATCAGTTCCGCCACTCTCGGATCGGCGGCTACCTTTTTATTGGCCAGATCGCGTGCTTCGCGTGACGCGAAAAGGACCCAGCCGAACAATATACATTCATCTTCCCTAGCAGTAACGACTTCGGCAAACGAGCGCGTTCCTTCCAAATTCAGATCGTCTCCTACAGATTCCCAATAGTCCAGAGCACCGTGTTCTTTCCAGATCTCTGCAATTTTTACGGCTAGATTTATGTAGTCGTCCAACCGATCGCGGGGAACAGGGTGAACGAAGCCGTCTATGTAATGAGACATACAAGCTCCATATTTTGATCAATTGTCAGCGGCAATGGAAAATTGACCCACCCAGTAACCTTTAGCTCATCGATTTCTGCTTAGGCTCGGCTAGTTTCACCACCGAGCAAGAACCCATGCGCGTAATGAGAAGTGATCTATTCGCCAAAGCTTCACGTACATGCTGCCAAACTATTGTAAGCGATCAGTAAACCACAGGTCACTCTAACGTCAGCGGATCAATCTGCCAAGGC